>Ga0256762_1000002_pt1 | contig 67045 bp, 105 predicted proteins | sample MC6MC0913MT_FD_186052 | JGI IMG/M metagenome (GOLD analysis project Ga0256762, IMG submission 186052) | Metatranscriptome of enriched soil aggregate microbial communities from Iowa State University, Ames, United States - MC6-MC0913-MT... | ecosystem: Environmental > Terrestrial > Soil >...
CTATTTGCTAGAGACGCGGGAATGGGCTATCAGTCTCGCTCCTTAGGCACCCGTAGCTCAGCTGGATAGAGTGTCGCCCTCCGAAGGCGAAGGTCACAGGTTCGAATCCTGTCGGGTGCGCCAAAGCCTTTGGCCTTCTCATTGAAATCATTGACTGTGTTTGTTTCACGCGATGTTTCACGCGCTGGAACAAGCCGGAAACTGTCGTGAACATTCTATTGAGAGAGGGGCATAAGTGGGGAAGTCTACTTGCCCGAGAGGGAGGCCGACATGGCGCTGATGAAAGCAATCTTCTGTTACAGTTGCGGTGTGGAGTTCCATATCGCGGAGGCGTTCAACTCCGACCTAGTCAAAAGCAAGAGAAGCTTCTACTGCCCGAATGGACATTCTCAAGCCTATTGCGAGAACGAAGCCGACAAGCTGCGTCGTGAGAAAGATCGGCTGACACAGCAACTCGCTCAGAAAGATGACGAGATCAAATGGCAGCGTGACCACCGCCTAGAGGCCGAGCGCAAGGTCGTCGCTGCTAAGGGGCAAATCACGAAGCTCAAGAAGCGGGCTAAGGCGGGCGTCTGCCCATGCTGCAACCGGACATTCTCGGACATGGCGGCGCACATGAAGACGAAACACCCCGACATGGATCCGAACGTGGTTGACCTTGGAGCCGAAAAAGCAAAACGGGCGAGCTAGTCTAACCCAGGTACAGGAGCACACCACTAGAGGGAGAGCAGGAAAACGATGACGGCCAAAATCGACATTGAAGTTGAGAAGGTGAAACTGGCAACTGCGGATCGGAAAGACCTTGAGCAGTTGGAACGCTCAAACCGACCGAAAGCCACGCCCAACATGCGTCAACGTCATGCGCTGGTAATTGCGGAACTGCATCGACGTGACCTTGTTGAGCTTCAAAACTTCCATAAGTGATGACCACCTTCGAGTTCGAGAGTTTCAGTAAGCTCGCCCACTACATCATAGCTGATAGGTGGATCACTGTTGTCTGCCGGGCGAACTGTAGAAACCGGAGGGTATTGGATTTGAGGATCTTCGACCCTGAGTTAACGGTCGCGGATTTGAGAAAGAAAACCTACCGCTGCACCATGTGCGGATCGACAAAGACAGAGTTGGTTGTTGAGGATGAGCGGGAGTGGCGGAAAAGGATTAAGCGATGAACTCTCTGGGCGAATACATAAAACGTGAAATCGCGCAATCAGAATGGGATTCTGCAATGAGAGAGTTGCGCTCCATGTCGATCGAACAGCTTCGCGCCCTATGGGACAGCTTCGGTGAGGACAGTTTTTGCGGGGATTATGATTGCGTTCATGTTCACGCTGCCTTGAACGAGAAAGGCGATGGCGCGTACTGCGCTGTCTAATGAAAGGTTTTTACCGATCCCGGTAAAAACCTAAAATTGACGAGTTGCGCAAATCACTTTAGAAAAGACCGCATGAACCACAGACCTACACGACCGACGATGAGGCCGACACGCTTACCAGCGTGATCGGCTTATTGCGTTTTCGGAGTGTAGCTCAGTCTGGCAGAGCGCGCGGTTTGGGACCGCGAAGCCGTTGGTTCAAATCCAGCCACTCCGACCATGCTTCCGTAGCTCCAACGGTAGAGCAGCCCTTTTGTAATGGGAAGGATGCGGGTTCGAATCCATGCCGGAAGCACCACTCTTTAATTTTTCGAGCGATTTGTACAGCAAAGGCAAATCGATGTGGCCACGTAGCTCAATGGACAGAGCGCCGAGCTTCTACCTCGGGACCGTGTGGGTTCAAGTCCTACCGTGGTCGCCAATGTTTCACTCAAACCCTGCCGTTCAACGAGCGTTGAAAACTGCCCGTCTGGTGAAACTGGTAGACACGCCGAATTTAAACCTCGGAGATTTGCAGGTTCGACCCCTGCGACGGGCACCACAAACGCAAAAATTCCCCCCGCCACCGGCCCAGCGGAGGGGGACCGATGACGGGGGCTACCCAGCTAAGAGCGGAGCGGGGGTGCTGCTCTAGCGGGAATCTTGAGGTCACATTTTGTGACTTCAACTCATAGCTTTGGCACCACGAACAATAGCAGCACAAGACAGCCGGCGCCGATCATCGAATACCGGATCATTCGGTCTGCGAGTGCTTCATAAATTCTTGCACCCTGTCCGGGACGTGAACCCCGAGAGAGCTTGCGATTGCCAGCGCTATTGAGGTTAGCAGGAACAGGGCAGGCCAGAGGCGCTGCGCTCGTTCGAACCATTCCAGGACCGTCGAGAATGAGCTTTCTTCGTCCCGCTTCTGTTCGAGGACGATCAGCCGGTTGCCGTGGTCTTCCAGCTTCTCCCTCACCTGATCGAACGAGTCGTTCCCGTCCTCTAGCCTCTGTTCGATCCGTCCCGCTGTCCGGTTGAGGCCGTGCAGCATTCTCCCCTGCTCGCGCATTTGATCGAGCAAGATGCTCAAGGGGTCGATCTGGTATCCGTTCTGCATCGCCCCTCAGCTCCAAAATTCCAGCGGTGATGTCCGCAAATGAAGCCATGATCCCGTTTCCTCCCCTTACGGTAGCGAAAACCAGTTGGAAGATGACGCGGGTTTACGGGCAGGCTTTCGAGCAACCGTTTTCTTCGGAATAGCCCCCGTGGTGATCTTTGCGGGCTCTGGTTTGGCTTCGACCGCTTTCAATCGGCTATCGAGATTATGCTGTGCGGCGTCTAGCGTCTCGATATGCTGCGACATGGTTTTCATGTCGGAGCGGATCAGGCTTTCGCGTTCACTCAGCATACGGTTCGCTTCCGACTGTGTGACGTAGTTCGGAGCATGTGACGCGCTAATCAGCGTGAACATCAGCCCCGAGGCGATCGCAACTCCAACAACAATAGTCGCCTTGGTTTTGAACGAGAGAGATTTCAGCCAAGCCCATGCGGATTTGAGCCAACGCTTTACGACCGATTCCGCCTTCTCGACTTCGGCCTCTGCCGCTGCAATGATTTCGTCTTTGTTCATCTCTTATCCCTTTTGTGCCGCTTTGAGCCCCGCTCTGCAGATGGCTCGATTGGAACGCATCGACTTGAACGCTTCTTTGTTGGTCTGGAGGTTCCGCGCCGCTTCGGATCGGCGCACGTCGGAATCCGGAAGCTGTTGCCACACTGGGTCAGCAGACGTGCATTCACCCGGAACGCCCGCGAGTCCGGTTACAACGACCGGCGGATCACCACTGCATCCGGCCAAAAGCAGGGCGAGCGGCGCGCAAAAAACCGTACCGGCGCGCAGAAACCGGCGGCGCGGCGCTTGGCGGCCGGGTTGGATGTGCCATTTCATTGGTTGAGGCTCCGCGTCAGGGCGCGAGGATAGACAACGGGATCGTCCTTTAGCGCCTGCAATTGCGTTTCGAGATCGCGCACACGTTCGAGGGCGGCAACCTTGTCGGCCTCGGCCTTTTCGCGCTCCACTTGAGCAGCCTTAGACGACCGCGCCGTGGCTTCGGTAGTCGCCTGATTGATCGCCTTCAGCCAAGAGGCGTCGTTGCTGGATTTGATCCACGAGACGACAAGTGTCGCGGTGCCGGTAACGAGCGCCATGACGACGCCGATTCCAATGGCGCTAGCCGCTATTTGACCGACGCGGCCGACCAGCCAAGTCCAGATGATCATCAGACAGCCTCGCGTTCGATCAGGCCCTTGCGCTCGGCCCATGCGACGCAGGCTGCAACGACAACGACGGTTCCGGCCCAGAACATCGGATCAGCAGCGAGCCCGATGAGGAACATCCAAATGTCCAAGCCACGATCTGCCGAATAGGCGTGCTGTGCGGCTTGCGCCACCTGAACTCCGATGATGGTATTGCCAGCAGCACCAGCGGTCCCGGCCGCTTGCCCCGTCGAAGTGCCCGCCGTCTTTGTTGGCGGCGGCACATCGGCCTTACCCTGCGTTGCGCTCTGCTCGTCGGCATCCGGTAGAGGAGGCGCAAAGGCGACCGGAACGGCCGGTATATCACCAGCCATTTTGAGAGCTGCGGACTGCGTGCCCGATACCCGGGACAGCCAGCCCTTGCCGAAGCGCCAGAAGGTCTTCAGAGACTTGTAATAGGCCGTGCGGTACTGGCCCATTTTAACGACCACCTGAGCCGGGTCGCAGTTGACTAGGGCTCTCTCGGTAATCTCGCCCATGTGCCCGTCAGCGGCCACGCCAAGGGCAGACTGAAGGCATTTGATGCCCCGCTGTGGCCCGGCGTTGACGCCGAAGTCGAAGGTGATCAGATCCACGCCCGGAGGCAGGCGGTCGGCGTTGACCTCATCCCAATACTTGGTGCGGTAAATGTCGTCGCGCTCGGTCTTCAGGATGTTGCGGACGGACTGTTTCGGTAGTCCCTTTCGAAGCCGGTAGGCATCGTATTCTTTCTGGATGATGCCGTTCATCGTCGCGCCGCCGGGATCGTACGGATCGTTTGAGAATCCCCCTTCCCATTTGAGTGTTTCGGCAAGGCACGCCTGAAAGCGCGCCTCGGCATCTGCCGGTGCGTTGGTCATCTATTCCCCCGATGGATGTGGAATCTGTTGCGCCCTATCTCTCAAAACATGGCGCGGAAAATTGAGTTGAGCGACATATGAGTGGAATACGTCGCAAGACGTCTGAAACGACGACAGATCAGAGCTTCGCGAACGTGCCCGGTATCTGGCAGCGGTACTTTGCTATGCGCCAGTTTGGATGCGACCGCTTCCATTCCTCGATCTGCATTTGTGCCCCAACGCCTATTTGGCACTGGAGCAATGACACCTCAGCAAAGGTCAGTGAGAAGTCCCGGCAGTTCACGCCCATACAGGCTACGAATGCGATCTCAATCATCTGCGGAATCTCCCCGCGTCTGGAACGCGCACGCCAGTTGAAACGGTGCATTACTGCGCCGCAATGCGTAATCTCGTTGAAATGAACAACCCCGAGCGTTAGCGTCCTTTCACGGGGGATCATTCAATGACAAAAAGCATTCTGCTTATCGGCAACGGGCCGTCCACGCGACTGCTTGCCAGCGTCGGCTTCAATCGACTACCCAAAGACCTCGATACGTTCGGCATGGGCGCTGCCTACAGATTTTATCGAGAGGTTCGCTGGTGGCCCAACTTCTACGCCTGGTGCGATAAGAAGGTTTGCTTCTCCCACTTCGTAGGCCTTGGGCAAATCGTTGAAGATGCGTCAACGGACTCCACCAAATTCTTTTTCTCCCTGCCCGTTTCGCAAAGCCCGAAGTTGACCGTCGTGCCGCATTCGTCGACCGGCGATTTCTGCTTTCGAGAAGCCGTCCGGCGCGGCTACAAACGGATTTATATGATCGGCATCGAGGCCGATTACGTCGCCGCTATTCCTGAATCCCGTGGCCTTACTGAAGATGAATGGCGCGCATATGGTTCCGGTATGCTGGACGACTTGCCAGAGGCCTATCGAACCACGATCCGGGTCATCACAGAAACGCCAAAACGGAATCCTAATTACTTCTTCGAAGGCTACCAGCGCGCAGGCGACCACTACACTCTTGCGGCGGCGGCCGGGCACCTGCGGTCGTGGGACTCGTGCGCTCGGCTCGCCAAAAGCCACGGCACTGAGGTCATAAACCTCAGCCCTATCTCAGCGATCCCCCACTTCCGAAAGCAGCCGCTTCGGACACTCTGGAAGAAGACGGACATTCTTCGCCAGATGCGCTTGCAAGTCGCATCCTTAAAAGAACGCCTCGGCGGCTCTCTGGCTCCGATAACCCCGCCAGGCTTAGAAATCGGATAGATCGAAGGTCAGCAGCTTGGCTCCGTACAGACCGGACACGGTTCCCTTGTCGGAGGCTGCGATCAAGACGTTTGTTCCGTCAATGACCAATGACGGGTAAGCGATGCCATTTTGCGTGGCCGTGAACGTCAGCATATGATGCACGCCCCACAGGATGCGGTTGCCGCTTCGAACTCCTATTCGATACCAGACGGGATCACGGTCAGCACCGGAGAACGTCGTGCCGTACTTGTTGTAGGTCCATAAAAAGAACCGCCCGTCCGGAAGCTCGCAGACAAATGGCGACGCTCTCGGGTGCGGAACATAGGACGTACCATCGGACAGCCGCGCCCAATCTGCCGTGAACGTCGCCCCGCCGTCCGTTGACCAGAACTCGGTAAGCCTGCCCTTGTCCGTGCGCGCAAAGGCGCTGATCAAACCGTCCGAGTGGAAGATTGCAGAGGTTTCCTCGGTGATCGTTGTCGAGCCAAAAGTGTCATCCGCTCTCAGACCATCACCGCCGCTCGGAAGCAAATTGACCGTCGTCGGTGGAATATCGATTTCAGCGAAAAATCCTTCGGTGTCGGTCAAGCCAGCATCCGCCGCTTTATTGATGCTAAGATAAACCTTCCCGTTCGCGGCCTTTACGTCCTGCATCCAAAAGAACTGTTTCGCGCCGCTGTAGGCGTTGCGACTGTCGATATTCGAGGATGGCAGGCTCAGATCCGTGCGAGCGCTCCAAGTTAATCCCTTGTCGTCAGAGGTTCGGTAAGAGAGCGTCCCGACAACATCGACGCGAACCGTCGTGCCGCCGCCCACCTTATCCGTGGAGGTTAGGCCATCGATGTTGTAGGTATAGAAAACATAGAGCTTATCGTTATCGGCGTCGTAATAGGGCATCCCCCATGAGGCCGTGTTGCTTGACGAAGGTTCGACGTCAATCTCCGAACCCCATGTCGCGCCGCCGTCTGTCGAGCGCTTAATTGCAATATGCTGATCGCCGCCCGCGCTGGAGGACCCCTCTTGATATGCGCTCGTCGTATAGACGCAGGCGAGAACACCCGGCATCTGCACCAGCCCCGGACTATCGATGTAACCCGCCGTCGCGATGTTCTGAGCCGAAGCCCAGTCAATCGCGTCCGGCGACGTTATAAAGGGACGGGTAACTGCACCCCATAGAAGCCGGTTGTTGTTCCGCCGATCACCGTCCCTACTGTTTGGATCAGAACGTACAGTTCGTAATAGTCGGTCCCATTCGCAACGTCGTCAGCGAGTAGCGCTAGACCCTGGGCACTTGTTCCGTTGGCGCGAATAGATGGTCCTCGAATGAAGATGGAACCATTTTTCCAAATCTCCAGCCGAGCGAGCGATCCCGTGGAAAATCCGCTCTCAATGCTTGATCGAGCCTTCATCTGAACAAGGCCGGCTGGTGGAGTCCACGCGCCGGAGGCAAAATAGCCCCCGTAATCATACACCTCTGAGTCAAGGGGAAGTTTTTGGTTTGTGGCAGTCGTGGTGAAGTTCGCAGACAGACCAACAGAAACGGCGGCATAGCTGGCGCGTGCGTCTGCTAGACCCTTTGGCGTTACGGCGCGTTCGGTATCGGTTCCGGCTATAGCTTCGGCGCTGGTCGCGAGTTCAACGATGCCTTTGTCTGTCTCGCTCGCATCATCGACTGTCGGCGTGATGTTATCGACGTAGGTCTTGACGGCCTTTTGCGTTGCGACTTTGGTGTCGCTGTTCCCGGCGAGCGTTCCGTCAGTGTCGAGCGTGAACGTATCACTCGTCCAGATTTTCTTCCAACCGCCCCATGATGGGGTTGTGGAAAAGCTAGTACCTGAACGGACATATAATAAATTGCTATCTCCCGATTCCCTGACGATCTGGATTCCAAAGCTGATGTCAGAGAAAACAAGCATCGTTCCCGTTGCGCCGCCGCCGGGCATATTCGCAGACATCGAGCGCAATTGGTAGATGCCCGAAGCGGTCAGAGTATTCAGATCACCTCCGGAAACCGAAGTAATTTTCGCGACCTTCGTGTCGGCATACGTTTTCGTTGCTTTTTGTGATGGGACCTTTGAGTCGCTGTTGGACGAGAGCGTTCCGCTGGTATCGATCGCGACTGGAACGCCGCTAGATCGCTGGTACTTCGTGCATTTCCAGTTCCCCGATCCATCCGAAGCAAATTCTGCTTCGTCTCCTGCTGCTGTGGTGATGTTCGCTGCACCGGGGAGGATTAGAGACGTTGCATTGTGCGTGAGGATCAACGCGGTTGCGAACCGCACGCGCCGGAGCTTGTCGGTGCTCGTGCCGAAGGACGTAATCGTCGTCGTGCCGGTGATGTTGACGAGAGGCGTTGTCGCCGCGCCAATATCGCATGTGGACGCGCTTGCAACATCCGTCGAGGTCCAAACCGAGGCCGCGAGATCGCCGGTAAAGTCGAAATCTTCGCCAAGCGGTGTGATGTAAACCTCAGCAACGCCGCTGGTGATGTTGATCTCGGAGTCGCCATTTGTGCTTTTCAGTGCCCCGCGTGTCAGGGTAGCGCCGGATGCGCCATACGTTCCCCGACCGACTTCAGTATTCGATCCGTCCTTGATGCCATAGCTGACCTCATCACCGTCTTGCACACCCGCATCAGCAAACGACAGATAGCCAGTGATCGCTGATCCCAGCGTCAGTGTTCCCGTTCCCAGCGTCGCTGTGTTAACGCGGGCAAGGTTGTAGAGCTTAACGGTTGTCATCTATGATCCCCGCGCGCATGGCTTCGATTGCGAAGTGTCGCCACTCGCATTCCCATTCCTCAGTTTTTGTCGTGGTGTTAGCGTCCGGCGATCAGCGCCAGATGGGCCAGGCTCAACGGTTGATCGTCATCCGAAGCTGATGGCACAACCGGTGGAGCGCCGCTGTAGAGAACTTGTCCGGTCTTGGCGTGTTTGACGTTGCCCGTGCCGAGCGCCATGTAGGATGGCTTGCCGCCGCCCTCGAACTTGTTCGGGTATTTCACTGCGTCGTAACCGTTGGAGACAAGCCAGTCGCGAACCGCTGCATTCTGTTCGGCCTGCGGTTTTCCTGAGATGTCGTCGATCAGGCTTGGCGGTGCAATCCCGTCTTTGACGAGCTGCCTAGCGAGGGGCAGGCCGGAATAGTTCGGCGTCACGTCGCGGCTGATCGCGGCCGGGTTCTGAATATCCATCTCAACCGGGATATTGCGATACTTCATGTAGGAAATCGGATTGCCGTTGGCACGGATGTAGGCGCGGTTATTGGCGGTTCCCTTGTCTCCGAAGTGAAATCCGACTTCATTGGTGAAAGCGGGATCGAATTTATCGAAACTGGCGTTTGTTGCGTGGAAGGCTTGGACCGGAGGCGCTTCGGCTCCGGCAACGGCGGCGCCTGCTATGGAAGGCTTGCCGGTGTCGGAGAATAGGGTTTCGCCCGTCGTGGCGCTTCTCACTGATCCCGGCTTAAAAACGCTTGTGACGTTCTGGCTTGGCCTTTCCCCGCTCGTAATGATGCCGGTGTAGCCTTGGTCTTCGAGCATCTTGAGCGTCTTCGCTTGATTGCGGCCGTTAGCGTGCAGTAACGAAAAATAATCCTCCATCGACGCCAGCGGGCCTTGTACATCGACTGGAAAGACCCGCGATCCGTTTTGCTCGAAAGCAAACTGAGAGGCGTATTCCGGGCTGGACGAAAAATACACACCAGGGCCAAACGAACCGGACTCGCTCGGCTTGAATGTCGAGAAGTCCGCCGTCGTGCCGTGATACATGCGCTGCGGGGCGGATTCTGCTGCCTCTCGAAGCGCACCAGCAGCCAAGCCGCCCTTCGGAATCGCAGCGGCCGGGTTCAGTGCATTGCCGCCGTACAAAGACAACAGCCCCGTCAACACGTCCTGCTGATTCTGCGGGTTCTCCGGGTTTGGAATCGCGATATTGCCTTGATCATCGACTGAGTTTTCTGCCAGCCGTTGCAGAGCGCTAATAGGCTCTGTTACCGCGCCGACCAGCATCTTTGCCGGGCTTTCCGCGATGTTCAGGAGAGATTCGCCCAAGCTCGGCTGAGGTTGCGGCGCGTGCATTTCATAAATGCGCCGGCCGTTGGCATCGTAGGGGTTGCCCTGCTCATCGCGATAGACAACAGATCCGACGTTGGCGAGATCGGGCGCCGCTGGCGCTTCCCCCCATCCCTTCGGGTTTTCAGCCGCAAGATCGAGAAGGGTCTTAGCGGCCATTACCGACCTCATAAAGCGGGTTGAGTTGCTGCTGCGAGTCCGTTTGTCGGCTCATACCAACGTCATAGAGAGAGCCATCGTCTTTCTTGGGTGTTTCAGCGCCTTTCCATTTGCCGGTTGCGTGCCGGGGCTGGTAAAAGGAGTGATGCTGTTTCGTCGAAGACGACATTTCCTATCCCCGATGGATCGCTTCCGCTTGTGGCTCGGCCGCTCGCCAAGAATCCTGGCGGTGCTGATATTCCTAACGACGACCTTGGTAATGACCGCCCTTGGCTGGTGGATGATGTGGGCGCGTGAGCATCACCGATGGGATCACATCGGGTTATTTTTGGTCGGTGTCGTGGTGTTGGTCTGGTCGCAGCGTTACTGGGACCGGGACTGAGCGTCAGCCTGTCCGATAGCGCCGGCAAGGGGCGCGAGGTTTGGACGTGGCGGCCGAACAACGGCACGAATAGCCTGCTCTGCTGCCGCCTTGTTCCAACGACTCGGTAGGCCAGAAAATTCGAGAGCCGTTCTCACCGGCTTGCCGACGCCGAACGAGTCCAGAAGCCGGAACAAACTCTCTTTCGCAAACTGTGCCGCCGCATAGCCGGAGCCGGAGGCATTCGGTGGGGTAAAGGAAACAGCCTCAAGCGCCTTGGCAAACTCCCGCATCTGCCGCAGCTCGGTGGGAGCATAGAGCGTCTGCATCAGGCTGTTTTGGCCTTGAATGGCCGACTTCAGGTTATTCAGAATAGCGGTTGGTCCAAGCATCTCGCCATTTCGGCCTGTCACAATCCGCGACCAGTGCGCGAGACGAATATCGTTCCATGCCTGGTTGGCTTCGTCTGGAGACGCGAACCGTTTAAGAGCGGCCTTGATATTGCTGAGGGTGCTGATCGTGCCGGGGCTAACGCCTTTCTGGCCCGCAGAGCCGAGCAGCGTGTTGATGACGGCCTCGCCGCTATCGGTCTTTGACGTATCGAGCAGCTTCGCGATGCGCTGGCCAGCCGGAGAAACGGTTCCGTCGGCATTCTTCGGCTGGAATATGTTGCGCACATCCTTGGAGAAGCCCCGCGCCTTCGCCAATTGGATCGCAGTTGCAGGATCACCGTTCAGAAGTCCCTGCTCTGCCGCATCACCGAGCCAATCCGTGTAGGATTGATAGATCGATCGAGCCGCCGCGCGATCCGTGTTCGTCGTCGCATCATCCAGCATCATTCCAAGAGCTTTGCGAACGCCGTCAACATCGCGTGCACCTTCAAGGCCAAGCGAGTTATGAAGTGCCGAGTTTGGTTTCCGGCCGGCCATGAAGTCATTCAGATAGTTCCACATCTTGTAGGATGCCGGCGTGTTCTCGGGACTTATGGCGTGCGCGAACGGTTCGAGGTTCTTTTTCAGCGCATCTTTGAGAAGCGGCGCCGCCTCCATTTGCAAAGTCGTTTGCTTGACCCCTGTCAAGGGCGTCATGGAATCCGGCGCTTCGGTTGCAACCGCTTTCGGCGTCAGGGCCTCGTCAGGCCAGAGAGCCGATTCCTGCTTGCGAGCCGCTTCCCGCGCCTGTTGCAGCGTGCTCTGCACGTTGTTGCCGAGTGCTGAGGGCAAGCGATCTGCAGGGTTGCCGCCGGGCTGACGGCCAGGATTGAGCGTTTCTCCTATACCCTGCTTGGGCGCGGTTGTTCCGAGATTGGGCGTGGCGCTGTTCGCATCCTGACCAAACGCAGCATAGCGGATCGCATCCGACTGTGTTCGGCGGAAATCCTGCATCGTTTTTTCAGCGGCCGGCCCGTAGTTACCGCGCGCCATGCCTTCTTCCTGCGTCAAAAGACGAGGCAGTTTGGTAATTTGCCCTTCCGTCGCGGGAATGCCGAACCGTTCGAGTCCGGCCTGTGTCGCGGCGTTGGCCGGGTCGCCGGATGTCGCCAGCGATTTCGCGAACGATTGCGCAAAGTCCGGCGTAATGTCCGCCGGATCAAGTCCGGCCTGCCTCGCGGCTTCGATGCCCTTCGTCGTCAACTGCCCGGTCGTTTTGTCGATCAATCCCGGAACGGTGACGAACTTGCGCCAAAGCGCCGCCCCTGTGCTCGCCAGCGGCTCTGCTGCCGCTCCAAAGCCTCCTACAATCGCGGCCTTGGTCGGATCGATACCCTGTTCCGATCCCTGCGCCGTCGCCGCGACATCGCCCGCAATGCTCGTTCCGGCATTACCGGCGAATTGGCCAAGCATCCGCAGACCGACGCCCGCTCCTTTCAGCGCGGTGCCCGTTACGCCTCCCACCGCGAGATAAGGCAATGATCCATATCCGGCGCGGGCTACATCCTGAAGGTCAAGACCGGGCTTGTTCACATAGCCCATCTGCTCCTGACCGTCCGGGCCTCGGGTTACAAAGATGTCGTAGCCGTTGGCGTCTTTCTCCCGGCGAATGAACTTGTCGCCAAGGTTTTTCTGAATGATGTCGCCCATCGCCGCGTCATCGGCGCCGAACGTCGCGGCTGCGGCGGTAGGAGATTCCAACTCACCGGGGAACTGATCGAAAACGGTCCCCACATCCTTGAACCGATGATCCTGCTTGCCTTCTATGTCCTGCATACGGCGTCCGAGCCATGTTGAGGCATCAGGCGTCGCATTGGGATCGGGCGCGTTCGTTGGCTCCGCAGTACTGTCGCCGCCAACACCGGCTGCGGCCTTGAAGTAATCGACGACCGGAACAATGCTGGCTTCCTGCGGCGCGGACCGTTCCGGCGAAGCAACGGCGGACGGCTGAGGCTGCGCCGCCTGTTGTGGCGTTCTCAGATTGGCGAAGTCATCATAGCGCGGACCAATGCCGCCCTTGAGCCCGCCTTGTGGCGCGGGTGCGTCAGGCTGACGGCGCTGTTCCTGATCGGGCTGGCCGATGCCGGTTGCGAGCGCGAAGTAATCGGTCAAATTCCGAACTCCTGCTTGATCTTCTTTGTTACCGTCTGATCGAGCTGCATCGGGGATGCTTTCGGGAACTGCTGCTGAAGCTGCTGCCGAAGCTGCTGGCCGCGTTGGTTGATGATCTGCGGCATATCATTGACGGCAATACCCGCTTCCCACGGCTTGCCCTGGAAGCCCTGAGATCGGAGATAGTTTTGCCGTGCAAACGCGGCTTTCTGCCAGGCAATGGAATTATCCAGCTTGGCTTCGAACTCAGGCGGGGAGTCGCCGTCTCCGATTCCCTGTCCGGGGTTCGGCAAGACTTGAAGCTGGCGCTCCATTTCCTGCGGCGTGACAGCGACGCCCGACATGGCTTTCAGGGTATCGTTCACGACCTTGAACGACGACTGCCGGAAAGTCGTATAGTTCTTCAGATCCTGCGCATCTTCCGGCTTGATATTGCCGAGTTTTGAGACGAGGCCGTTCCAGGCATAGCCAAGCCGGTTCTGGATATTGAGGAACTTCGGATCGTAAGACTTCTTGATGTTGTCGAGCGCGGCGATCTGGTTGACGGTCGCCACACTATCTTTGTCGTTCTGATTGGCGCCGGTCTGGCCGAGCTTCTGCTGGCCGCCAGAGGCCGCATCGATCATCATCTTGCCAAATTCGCCACGGCCTCGTGCCGCCGACAAAGCGCCGATCGTGCGGGCTTGGTCGCGGCTCATGGGACCGAGCGGGGTTTGCACGATCTCATTGCCGGGGAGCGAATAGACGGCTCCCGGTGACTGCGGCTGAGGCGTTGGGGCCGGAGTCTCTGGCGTTGATGTCTCATTGCCCGTTAGAACGACGCCAGGGGCAGGCTGCGGCGGCTGGCCCGGTGTGATGGTGACATTGCTGGCCGGTTGCAGCATCGGCTGCTGCGGTGCTCCCTCGTATGATTGCGGCTGGAATGTCGCCGGCGGCTGCGATCGTGTGGGAGCGGCTGTCTGTCCCGGTTGCGGATTGAGTTTGCTGGCGAGGAACGTCGCGAGCGGATCGTCGGCTTTCTGCCGCGCAGCCTCGGCCTGCGCCCGCGCCAGATCGATCGAGGCTCGGTCCTTCTCAAGACCCAGCTTCTGCGCTTCCAGATCGTTGGGGTCTTGATACCCCTTGTAACCTTGCGCTTCTGAAATCCCGTGCGAGAACACCGCATCCGGGTTTGAGGTATCAATCCCGTCCGCCTCAAACGCCGACTTCATTTTTGGATCAAGCGCGAACATGCGATTGAGAATGGCGCCCTTGCGGTTCGGGTCAGTTTCGCTCAAGCCGATCTGTGACAGGCCACCGACGCGATTGACCAACACCGCCTGATCCTGTGCCGCATTCCGTTTCTGCGTTGCGGCGGTGTTTTGTAGGTTGATGCCTTGATCGAGATAGCCGGCGTTGAACAGCTCGTTCTCCGCTCCTGACGTGTCCCCCGCCGCGATCTTGGCGCCGGCCGCTTGCCGGATGGCGAGGTCCTTCGCTTCCTTGTTGGACTTGGCGAGTGCATCCAGTCCTTCATTGATCGGAGAAAGGTCCAAGCGTTGTCGCTCGGGCATTTGCAGCGCGGGCAATCTTGCCGGGGTCCAGTGAAAATCAGCCATTAGTTGCCTCTTTGCCTTAAAGCGCAAACGCTTTCATCGCCGTTCCGGCAGCCTGAGCGAGATCGTTGAAAATGCCGCTGTTCGCCCTGCTCTGTGCCATCGCGTTTCCGAGGTTCAGCCTGTTCGCAGCGTCCTGATCCCCGGAGTTCAGCGCGATATTCGCCAGGGCATTGCCTTGTCCAAGTTGAAGGTTTGAAATCCCCGTTCCCTTGTTCACTTCCAAGCCCGAAACCTGATTGGCGTGATTGGTTGAAAGGTTGGCTGAATCCTTACCGAAGCCCGTTTGCAATCCCGCGACGTTGTTGCCGGTGTTCGTCGCAATATCGGCAAGAGAATTGCCGGTGTTGGTTTCCAGATTGGCGATGTTGCCAAAGACCCCCGCCGTCTGCGCCCCGGCGTTCTGTTCGCGTCCCGCAAGGCTGTCCGACGCCTGCAAGCCGCGCGTCGCGACGTTGTTCAGGCGTTCGAGGTAATTGTTCAGATCGGTCGAACCGCGTTCCAGATTGGCGCGGGACAAGGCCAGATCGGTTCGACCTGAGTTCTTCATGCCCGCGGCGTTCTGCGCCTGGATGATCGCTTTATTGGCGAGTTCGGCGTTGTATTCGCGAAAGGGATCGTTGGCGGCATAGTTGTCAAAGAACGCCGCCGCGTCTTCGGGCGATCCGGTCAAGCCAAGGGCGGTGTTGTAAAGGTCGTTAGCCTTCGTGCCGCTGTCGATATAGGGCTGCGCAAGGCTGCGCCCAGCCGCGGCAGCGCCCTCGATCGCATCGTTGGCGTTGCCATAGGCCGTCCGCGCAGCATCAGCGCCCTGATTGACGTAGTTGGTAGCGCTGGTTTCCGCATCGCGAAGCGTCTGTGTAGAATCCGTCAGACCTTGGGTCAGCGCATCGAGGCTCGTATCATACCCTTGATTGGCGGTATCGATGGCGGAATCATAGCCGGAGCCAAGCGTGCCGATGGCCTGTCCCGTCGATGTGGTGATTTGGCCTTTTGCTTCCGCTCGTGCCGCATCGAGGCGCTTCTGAGCCGCCGCCTGCGCACGTCGCAATTCGTCACGCGCGCCGGAATCATCGCCAAACAGCGTCGAGAAAAGACCCATGATGCCCTCTGAAGATTAGTAGTCGAATGCGCCGACGAGTGCGTTGACCTTGATCGTTGTCCCGCGATACGTGCGCGTATTGGTCAAGCGCGGGACTTTACGCTTGGCGGTCAGAACGAGTTTCCCGCCGGATATGGAGATGTAAAAGAACAGTGTTGCCGCCAACTGGCTGACGTTCCCAGATTGCTCCTGATAGCGTGAGCCACGCATCGGTAAGTTCTGGAAGTAGACGACGTTCGTTCCGCCCAAGGACCGTGTTTGCCCATCGAACGTCACGAGTCCGAGAACGTCCGTGGCATTTGGGTGAACGCTGCCAAGGTCATAGGTCAACGTCTCATTGAGGTACGAGGTTAGGCTGGTGACTGTGCGTGACGGAATCGTCACCGTTTTGTTCAGCAATGCGTTCGAGATCAGAAACATGTTGCGGTCGGTATCGAGCACATTGCCGAACGTGATCCGCCCCGATCCGGCGTCGAAAGCCGGAGATGCCGCTGGCATGGCGGCGGACATTTTCTGGAGCGAGGCGGCGGAAGAATCCGTTCCCGGCCAGTTCCATCCGATGTCGTCAGTCGTTGATAGCGTGCGTTTGCTGGTGAGGTTGTAGCCGTTGACATTGAAGACGTAGCCGAGGGCGTGGGTCGTCGAACTCGATGGGTATCTCCCAATATCGATGCTCAGCGACCGGCCGCGATAGATCGGAACGGCGCCGCTCGTGTCCTTGTAGAAGTACCCGTAATTGGTATCGAACCGGCCGCAACGTAGCCGCGAACCTGACGCCTCAAACCCGGAATTGAGCGGCGGCCGGACGAGGTTCCCGCTTCCGTCCAGCCCCATGTTGCAGACATAGACAGTATAATTGTAGACCGGACCCGATGAGGGGCGAAAGTTGCCGCCATTGATTTCCGTATAGAGGTAAACGTTGGTCGCGTCGGCGTAGACGTTGAAAACGTGATAGCCCTGATCTGACCCGCTTGGAATATTGAAGTAAGAATCCCCAGCAAGCGGCAGATTGTGTCCGTCAACAGTCAGATAGCCTATAACGATCGGTGTGTAGCTGAGACCGTGCGCAAAGAGCGTTCTTCGATACTTGTAGGGCGCAACATCTGGCGGTGGCGTTTCTTGCAAAACCCATCCGCCAGCGTTTACATAGAACGGGACGCTTCCGGTTTTGGCTGAGACAATCCCGAGGTAATCAACGTCCGGATGCCCGGCCCATTTCCAGTCACCGAAATTCGCCAGAGGATCAGCGAACGACGGGTCGGCTATATTGGCCGCTGTATCTCCCGGATCGGCGTTGATCATGATCGCGGCGCGGCTGGTATTGCCATCGACCACAAGCCTCGGAGATGCCATCTAGGGCTTCATCACGAAGGTATTGGCGCTGGCGTTGAGATCGAACTTACCGTCTGTCCGGTAAAGCCGCATATTCGGCAGATCGAACTTCAACGTGCCCGCTGGATTCTGGATCAGCCCCGCCGTCACCGTTCCGAGGTTTGCGGTGATGGCCGACAGGGTGTTGGCGACGATCTTGTCGGCGGTAATCGTATCATCAACGATTAGGTTGCCATTGATGCCGACCGAGGCGACGCCGTTGACCAGTCCGGCAATGAACGCTTGGATCGTCGTGCCGTTGAGCGTCGGATGCACAATAACGAAGTGATCGGCGAGAATGGCAAATGTCGTCAGGTTGTCGAGGCCGGAATTGAGTTCAAGGCCAGTTACCCGGCCGTTGCTGTTGATCTTGACGCCCCACTTCGCCTGCACGCCGTTGATCGAGGTCGTCTGTTCTGTGACCGTTGTCGTCAGATCGTCGACCTGGCTTGTTACCGTCGAGATGTTCGTCGCATTGACGCCATCCCCGGCAACACGGGCGCTTGCTTCACTTGTGATCGCGGCATTGAGTGTGCTGTCGGCGGTCTGGTAATTCGTCTCAACCGTATCGATGCGATCCGACAAGCCACCATCGGCACTGGCCCTGGCCGTTGCTTCGCTCGATATGTTCGATTGCAGCGTGAAGTCGGCGGCCTGATAGTCGGACTCGATATTATCAATCCGGGTCGTTAGCGCCCCGTCCGCACTGGCCCTGGCCGTTTGCTCGCTCTGGATTTGTGAAGTAAACGAGGCTTCAAGCAGATCATCGGCCGACTGGTAGTTGGCCGAGATGGTATCGATCTGACTGGCAAGCGCCGCGTCTTCATCGGCCCTGACTGTCTGTTCCTGCTCGATCGCCGCGTTGATCGTGTCGATGTTCGTCGCTTGCGCCGCCAGCTTCTTTGAATTGTCGTTGGTGATTTCGAGAAGCGGCTTGATCCACTTCCACCAGTTTGGAGTCCACCGCCTGTAGCGGTCGATAATCGGCTCAGATTGGCTCGGCAGCGCGATTTGAGGGACCGTGGTTGATCCGTCTGCCATCAGCCTTGCACGCTCCTGGCGTCAATTGTGAGCTGCATCAGACCCTTCGGCTCCGACGTTTTTGAAACCCCGGTAATGGCATCGACGTAAAGCGCGTCGAATTTCATCGGATTCGGGTAGGAATGAACGGCGGGCGTCGTGACGATCATCGACACGTCGTCCGTTCCTTCTCTGAGTGCCTTAGTAACGGTCAATTCCAGAACCTTGCCGCCCTGCTTCGACATGCCGAGCCGGTTGAACTTGATCCGCTGTGCCGGGTTGGACGAATCCGAGATCGTCTTTGTCCGCGTCGCGTTCCACGTCTCGCCGTTGTCGTTGGAATGACGGAGTTGGATCGTGCAAGCCTCAGATGCGTTGTAAAGATCGCCGCGCGATTCATAGAGCGCCCCGGCGTTGTAATCGCCAAGGATGACCTTGCCGGCGAAAGCCGTTGATGTGATGGCCCGCCAGCGATCAAGCCCCGAGCTTTTGCGTTCGTGCCAGAAACCTGTCGTCGTGTCATAGGCGCGCGTGAACGTCGATCCGGTGACGATCAGGAACACATGGCCGTTCTCGGTGTGCGGGAACAGCCGGATCGTATCGGGGTCGGTTTCGTTCTTGATTACGCGCTCGACTTCGGCGGTGGAAATCTTCGCGGCGCCATAGCCGTCAAGCAGCATGACCCCGAGAAAGGCCCCCTCGGAGTTGGTCCCGAGAAAGGCCAGCGTATCGGTCATGCCGCCGTCCTTGACGGTGACAAGGCTGCACACGCAGGATTTGAGCCACGCGCCGATATTGATCGAAGCGGCACGCTGGACCGGAAAATCCGCATCGACCGCAACCGACCAAAATTCGACAGACTTTGGTCCGAATAAAACAAGATCCTGCCCGCGCGTGGCACATGCCGATCCGCCGTCCGGGTTGGCTTCCGCCGCGGCGAAGTTCAGATCGTCAATCCCCGTCCCGTCATCCAAATCGGTGACATAAAATTCGCCGTTGGCGGTAAAGAGCACGAAGTAGCCAATGAAGACGCATAGGGCGACGACCGCTGCGGAATCGACCGGCATGACGATTTCCGTCAGCGTATCGTCAGATGTGTCGAGGATGTAGTAATGCCCGTCCGACGTGACGATGCCGATTTGCGCATCCGGCGCCTTGCGGTTGCGGGCCATCGTAACGACGCCGCCTGTCGAGATCGTTCCCGAAACCAGCGTTGAGGTTCCGGCGTTTGTTACCTTCCAGATTTTATCGCCAGCCGCGACGTAGAGGCGGGTTTCGTCAAAATCCATCGCCGCGCGCACGGCGCTACCGCCGGAAAGCGTGGAAAAACTCGTGTAGCCGTTGGCGGCATAGATCGGAAACCGCACCTTGCCTTCGTTGCCGGCATCTTCGGCGTAGCAATTGATGAGACGCGCCACGCCCGCAGCGGGAACGCGACCGGGGTTCGATTGAACCCCGAGGGAAACCGGCGTCTTGGTCATTGCCTGATTACCTCAATGCCTCGAACGCGGCCTGCAGTTCGTCATGGTCGCAATCAGCGTGGATGCGAACATGCTTGGTCGCGCCATAAGGCCCGGCATAGAGATCGTAAGTTTTGGAGCTGTCCCGCTTCAGAAACGGAATGACTTTGGGCAGCACGAGGCCCGCCGCTTCCATCGCGGCTCGAATTTTTTCTTTGCTCATGGCAATCACTCCGCGTAGTTCGCAACGCGATGCGACAGACGGGTTATACCGCCAAGCAACAGGGTCGGGTTTTCGCCGGGAATAGCAACGCTTTGAATACTGCGACCTTTGTCATAACCGACAATGGCAATGCCAACGATCTCCCCGGCCTTGGCCGCTTCGAGAAATTCTTCGAGATATTCAACCACGCTCAGATTGGCGTGCGTATCGGCAAGACGCGGAACGAGGGAAAGCTGGGTTTCTGCCATGTGGCCCCTCAGAAGTATTGCGCGCGGTTCGGATTGCCTGTTGCCGGACGGCTGACGTGACGGCGCAGGCGCTTGAGAATGATGGTTTCCCGCGCATCCTTTGTTTCAGGCGGTGTCGGCTCGCCAAAGGCCCCCGAGCACTCGTTGATAACGAGGTCACGGATGGTCAGAAAAATAGCCTCAGGAATTTCGTCCTGCTTCCAGTAGACGAGTTCCAATCCCGGCGCTTGCAACTCGGCATATTTCTGGTCGTAAACGTCAATGACGAAATCGGAGTCAACGCTGTCCGGGCTTTCCGTCGCGTCGATGACCGCCATCTGCCGCAGAACGGCTTCCGCGAGATCGGTTAGATCGTAAGCCATTGGCTAGCACCCATAGAGACGCGGCACGTCGTCGAAGAACGCGGAATGCTGGACGAGGAAATCGCCCTCAAGGGCGGACGTGGTGCCGTCGCCCGTTGATACCCAGCGAAAGCGGTAGCGGCCTGATTTCTCAGGGATCACGTAGTCGCAATAATAATCTCCGGTATCGGTATAGCCGATCTCGGCATCGGTGCCGTAGATGTAGCTGACGACGACGCCATCCGGGTGCATGACCGACAGCGTTACGCCATCCGGGTCAACATCGGTCCCGGCGGTCGAATAGTTGACCGCCAGCCGGATCACATCTCCGATGTAATGCTTGCCTGGCGCCAGCATGGATCAGTCTCCACTTACCGCACGAGCGCGAAACGGTCCGGTTGCCTGTCCACGGGCGCGGAACGGACCGCTCGACAGGGCCGTTGCCGCCATTGGCGTAACGCCATAGCCGGTCGGGCGCGCATGACGCTTGAACCGCTTGAGATTGGTGCCGCTTCCCGCGTCTCCGGTGATCTCGAACACGCCAGCTTCTGGCTTCAGGATATGAACCCAATCGAAGGCTGCCGATTGGCCAGCGAGTGTGAATGTACCTTTGTTGGCGTGCAGAGGATATTGGCGCAGCGTCTCAGCGGTCTCTCCGGTAACGACGAATACCCCGTACGCTGCCTTGAGAACGTGGCCTTGTTCGAGATTGGCAGGCTTGCCGGTGTAGATGAATGACCCGGCGGCGGCAGGAAAGATATAAGTTCGGATCTTCTGCGCGGCTTGGCCGGTGAGACTGAACGATCCGGCCCCGGCTTTGACCGCGTAGTTCCGATGGAACGAGGCGTCCTGCCCGGTGAGGCTGAATGTGCCGCGCGCCGCCGTAACAAGATGACCGTAATAGAGACCGACATTCTTGCCAGTAAGCGCAAAGAGTCCGGATTCCGCGACGAGATCGGGATGCGTCCTGGTGATTTCAGCATCAAACCCGATGATACCGAACGCCCCGACTTGCGCCTCAAGCGCATAGGTTTGCGCGGTATCATAACGCCCTAAAGCCGTGGCGCCGAGCGGTGCAAATCCTAGCACTTTGCTATATCCCTAGCGGTTCGCTGGCTCAGTTCGGATTTCCGGTCTTGCCACCAAGGGCCTTCACCAAAAGCCCCAGTTCCTTTTTCTTTTCAAACAGCGGTTCTTCGATGGCCTTGAACTTGGTTGCGAGTTCCTTGCACTTGGCTTCCATCGTCTGCGCTACGCGATCGTATTCCTGGCGCAGCGGTGCCGATTTCGTTTCGATATCCTTGATCTCGGCACGAAGCTGGTGAAAGCGGGCGCGCATGGCGTCCGGCGTGAACATGGCGGTCATGCGATTTCCCCTGTAAATACGGGCTTTTTCGAGATTTTTGGCGTGCTTTGTGATATGATTTCCGCTCAAATTTCAGGAGCGGAATCGTGACGAAACTCTTCGATATGACGGACATGAAATTCGAGCGTCTAACAGTTCTTTCGCGCGCGGAAACCTCTAAGGCCGGTCAAACGCGATGGAACTGCCGTTGTGACTGCGGCAGTGAACTCGTTGTGCAAGCCGCTGCTTTGAAGTGTGGGCACACACGGTCTTGCGGCTGTCTCAAGATCGAGCAAACCATCGCGATGAGCACCAAACACGGTCATGCGACAAAGGGAATTTCACGAACCTACAGAACATGGGCCGCAATGATCTCTCGCTGTTCAGACCAAAACGCTAATGGCTTCAGGCATTATGGCGGAAGAGGCATTTCGGTTTGCCAGGAATGGCGAGAGTTTAGCAACTTCGTTCGCGACATGGGCGAGAAGCCGCATGGAATGTCACTCGACCGCATCGATGTGAACGGGAACTATGAGCCGGGCAATTGCAGATGGGCGACACTCAATCAGCAGGCTCGCAACCGCCGAGACAGCCGGTGTCTGACATACCGCGGCGAAACAAAGAGCGTGCACGACTGGGCTGAAGAGAACGGTCTTCCTGTAAGAGCCCTTGTCCATCGTCTAAATGCGGGATGGAGCACGGAAGACGCGCTTTCAAAACCATCTGACGGGGCAGCGAACAAGCCGAACCTGCGCTTTATTGAACACAACGGCGAGTGTCTTTCTATTTCCGAATGGTCACGACGCTCTGGAGTTAAGCTGACAACGCTTTTTTACCGATTGAACGCAGGATGGCCGATGGAGCGCATCCTGTCAGAAGGTGTGTCAAGCCGCCTGTAGAACCCCTGTGTCGCTTGGAAAATCCACGGTGAACGATTCGCCGTCAGCCAGCGATATGCTAGACCCGTAGTCCCAATATCCGATCAGCACATCGGACGTGCTGGTGTCGTCATAGAGCACGGCATAACGAAACGGCCCGATGCTTCCACCGGATGCAGTGAACACCACATCGGCAACCACGAGCTTGTAGGTTCCTGACGTTTGCGCCGACGACGAGATCGTTGCTGCCGTGCCGCCTGACGTGTAGCCGTTCCCCGACGAAATCTCCGTCAAGTCGGCTTTGAGGCCGTTGCTTGATGTCGGGGCCGTGTTCGTCAGCATCACCTTCAGCGTATCGGAGCCGAGGTTGACGGCCTTTTCGAAGGCATATTCAACGAAAGGATTGAACTTCGCGAACGCCGCCATATGTTAACCCTCCGCTTTTGCCCGGCGGGGCTTTGCACGCGCAATGGTGCTGACAGCAGCAGCCGAGACATTCTCAGCCGACGCATCGGTGCCGATGCTGCCGTTTGAGGTTGGCTTCACCTCCGCTTCCGCTTCGTAGCCATCGAGGACGAAATGATTGTTGCCGGCGAGTTTCTTCACCTGTGCCGGTGTCAGTGTTTCCGGCAATTCAACCGGGACATTGAGAGGGAATAGAACATCGAACATCCTGATCGACGTTGCTGCGTCCTTCTCATCTGCCGGATTGCCGATGAAGGTGGCTTCCATTGATTGGGCTCCTCGCCAAAAAAGAAGACGGGCGCAGCCTTGAGAGCCACGCCCATCCTTCCCTCTGTGCTTGTGATGATCAGATCATGATGTAGTGAGCGACGACGTAGACCGTGCCGGTGCCGCCAGCATTGGCCGCAGCGGTGATCTTGGCTTGCACCTGAGTTTCCTCGGTGAAGAACTTCGGTCCCGTCTTCAACTGGAAGGGGCGGAAGTTCTGGCCGGCAGGGGTAAGGTCGGTGATCGCATCACCAGAGAGGACGCCGGAGTCCACGAATCCGGCAGAGACAGCCTGATAGCCGTCATTGGTCCAACTCGTGCCGTCGTTGGTGCGCACACCGTCCGTCTGGGCGCCGCCGTTAGCGGTCCAGCCGACATCGATTTCCAGCGTCTCGGTGCCGGAGTCGATGTCGTCGGTCATCAAATATCCGCCGACGACGAGTGCGTTCTTCGGCAGCTTGAACAGGTTTGCGAGGTCGTTGGCGCTCGGTGCTGCACCGTAGGTATACTTGCCATAGGCGACCTTGAGGTTGCCGTGGAACCCCCCAGTCGGGGGCTGCAAGGCATTCTGATTTGCTGTGACTGTTGCCATAGCGATGAGGTCCTTCGATGAATGGAAAAGAGAAAAGGAAAAGGCGGGATTGCTCCCGCCCTCTCATCACGAGTCGAGCGCGGCGCTGAAATATCCTGTAACGAGGCCGTTCTGTTTCGAGTTCGCCGTATCGGTCGAACCCGAACCAAAGCGCAGCTTCTCGATCTTCGACCATTGCTTGATGGCGAGACCGTTCTTGCGCTCATAGTCGATGTCGTTGCGGGCGACCGTCGTCGGACGCATGGCCCAGGCTTCTCCGAGGCACTGAGCGCCGCAGAAGAACACCGGAGCCACGATGGCACTGCCATTGCCAACGGCGCCGAGCGTCGGGATGTCTTCGATCTCGTAGATGAAGACGTTATCCCAGAGATAGTCGGCGCTATCGAACAACGGGTTCGAGTTGCCACGTTCCCGAGCTTCGCGGTTGGCCTGAACGAACGTCGAGTCATTCGCCAGATCGCGCATCGCATAGCTGTTTGCGAACAGGACATAAGCGTCCGAGTCCGAAACGGCGCTGCGGGGCACGAACGGCGTGATCTTCGGCGTTGCCTGCTTTGCCATGCGCTTCATCAGCGAAATGGCACCCGGCGTCAGCTTGTCGTCTGTCGCGTCGATGTTGCCCAACGCCGCAGAGTGATCGTTGCTGGCGTTGTTACTCTTGGTCTTGCCGAACAACACCCGGTCAGAGTTGTTCGCCAGCCAGGCATCCTTCGCGGCTTCCGAGGCATCAGCATAAGCAACGCCATCGATCGACATCAGGGCCGCGATGATCTGATCCCGCTCAAGTCGGCGGTTCCAGCTCATCAAGGCGTCTTTGTGTGCCGAACGAAGATCGATCGCGGTCTTCTGCGCTTCGAAGTTCGACCACTTCACGGCATGGCTGAATTCGGCCACCGTGACCTTGTGCGAACGAAGCATCAGGTCTTCTTCCTGACCTTCCAGATCCTCGGTCGCGCCCTTTGCGGAGCCCGTGAGGTTGTTGATCAACTGGAAGGTGATCGAGTCACCAGGCTTCTTGGTCAGGTCTTCACGGACCTGGATCATCGAAGACGATCCGGTGCCCATGAACTTCTTGAACCAGTTCTTATTGTAGTATTCCTGGAAGTACTGATCGTCCCACTGCTGGACGGTCATACCTGAGGGAACAGCTGTCTCGGCCATGATGGCCCTCCATTATTTTAAGATTGCATCCAGAGGCGTCGGCCCTTCGAACTTGGCCGTGGCTTTTCGCGGCGCACTCGAAGTGACTCCCGCCAACGACGGCGGTGGGGGCGGCGGTTGTGGCGTTGGAGGTGCCGATGCGGCGGGTGCCGGGCTCGGCTGAGCAGAGGGAGGCGGCGCAGATTTCTCGGCTTCGATCTTGGCTTTGATGTCGGCCTCGATCTTGGCTCTGAAGGCTGCGGGATCGTCCCCGATCTCGCGCAAGGCCATCAGTCTCTTGCCCTGCTCATAGGCAAACTGCGCCGGAAAGGCGGAGTCCCTAAGCTGCTTGGCGAGATACGGATTGGACTTGCACTCGTCGCGGAAGATCTTTTCAACGTCGTCATAATCGTCGTGCTTCGAGCGCATGACGCCCTGGCTGACGGTGACGAGCGTTGCGAAGGTCCGTTTCTCCGTTTCGGCCTGAATGTGTCGGGCATAGCCCTCAGGATCGAGCCAGGGATCGGGAACCTCTGCCGGCTTGGCGGCCGGTGTCGGCTGTTGAGATTGCGGTTGCCCGCGTCCCTCAACGTCTTCCAACCTCTTTTTGAGTTCAGCGAATTCCTTGTCGCGTTCGCTGAGCTTCTGCTCTGTCTCTTGGCGCTTTTTCCGTTCGCCTATCAGGGCCTTCAATCGGCCTTCGGCATCGGCGGGTTCATCCTCATGAGATGGCGGCGTCCCATCCTTTACGCCCGTCCCTTCCGGTTCTGGTGCAGCTTGCGGGGCCGGGGCGCTTGGCTCTGGCTCGTGCGCTGGTTCTGCGGATGGGGAAGCTTGCTCCGCCCTTAGGTTTTGGACGGCGCCTTCGAGAAGACTCTCCAATGTCGTTGCTGTCATGAGTGGTCCTTCAAAACGCCTGTGTCGCTGGCGTGTGCGAGACGCCCGTTCCCCGGCGGCGGGACGCACCAAAACAAAAAGCCCGCCGGGTTAGGGCGGGCTCTGAAACGCGGAATGATATGTTAGTTAGAACCCCGAGGCTTGCTGCGGCGGCGGATAAACCTGCCGGATGTTCGGCTGCTGCTGTGGGGCCTGTTGCGGTTGCACCGGCTGAGCCTGTGGCTGCGGCTGGCTTTGCGGAATGGACTGCGGCGGAAGCAACGTCGGCGTTTGAATGACGGTCGATGCTGCGGTCTGATCCGCCTTCGCATAGTTCAATGCCGCTTGCGCTTTGAGATTGTCGATCTCGGCGTTCGTCTTTTCGAGATCCTTGAGAACCTTTTCGAGCTGCGCCTGTGTGGCGGCCTGCTTCGCAGGATCGGGCTTCTGATCGCCCATCTTCTTGAGGATGCCCGCCTTGTTGTGCAGGCCGGACATCTCGATCCACTGTTCCGGCGTGAACTGGACCGCGCCTGTTTTGGCGAGATCAACCATCATACTGAACTGTTCCTGCTGGATATTTGCAGTGTCAGGAACGTCGTCAAGGATGATGTCCATGCTCATATCAGCCGGGACATGCTCGGTGCGGACGGGTTGCCCAAGCTGCTGAGCGAACATCGGGTCCTGCTGCGCCCGAAGCCTCATTTGCTGCTGCGCTTGTTCCGGGTCGATGCCCTTGTCCGTGGCTTGGCTCAACAGGTCTTCCGCCAACGTCACAGGACGGTTGAGACCGACGAAACGCAGGTTGTTCTCGTCGTCCGTGACCCTGATCCACGTCTCGGCCGTCCAATACTGGCGGATCATGGCCCAGATCAGCTTATAAACACGGTGTTTGAAGTGCCGCTGGCGGTCCATCAGGATCGCGAGTTCGATCTGCCCGCCCTGTTGCGAGGCGAGAACGGCACGGCCGGAAGCGGATTGGTCCTGCTTGCCTGCGAGTGCCGCGTTCGGCCCCATCAGGTCGATTTCCGACTTCGCTTCGTTGGCAAGTTCGACGTTGCCAGCAAGCTGCGCCGTCGTATCAATCACCCCGAACGCATCCGGGACATTGCCCAGGTTGTTGATTTCGACATGGCCGTCGGCTTTGGATAGCTCGGCCTTCATATGATCGACGTCATCGATCGCGCCTTTGACGCTCCGGGTCTGCCGGTTCATCAACAGGTGCAAGGCTTTCGATCGGCGCTTGTTGATCTCGTCCTGAGGTCCGATCAACTGCCGGACAAAGCCATAGCGGTTGTTTTCGCGGTCAACGAACCCCGACTGCAGGATCAACGGGCAAAGAGAAACCCCGTCATCATCCCGATAGGGGACTGCGCCTTCCTGAATCACGCCGCCCTTGGTGAAAATCGACCAGTGCCAGTCCTTCTGGGCGCCAAAGCTGTAGTACATCTGCACAATGCGAACGCGCTTGCGCTTTCCACCTGAGGCCCATGCTTTCCATGCAGGGCGGTCGGAATAGGTCTTATAGGCGTCCTCGGAGATCGTGTGCGCGATGATCTCCTGCGCATCGGGGTACATTGCCAAGGCTTCGTCTTCGTCCATCCAGACGACGAGGCCCTTGTAGCGTGCATCCTCAAAATCATGTTCGCGGGAATGGGGATCGTAGAACGTGCGGTCCCAGTGCGCCTGGCCGACGCTGATATCCCACTTGTTCGGGTCTTTTGAGTTGCGCTCGACCTTGGGCTCAACGCCGCCGTAGCCCTCGACCAGCATGTTGTCCCAGACCTGGGAGAACCGTTGCGTGATGTCGGCCTTGTCACCGACGAAGCGGAGAGCATCCGAGCAGGCATCAGCGGCGGCTTCATCGTTGGGCGTGCGGGGAAAGCCTCGCGGCTGCGTTCTCTGTGTCGCCTCATACCCCATCAAGTATTGGTGCTTGGACTTGATGCGGTTGATGATGATGGCTGGCTGGCCGCGCTTCTCCAGGGCTTTGAGTTCGGCGGCGGTGAACTGCTTGTTGTCGACGTAATCCCGGTCCCGTTCCGATAGGGAACGGCTATCGATCGTCGCTTCCTCGGAGTCTTCAAACCACTGGACGAGCGTGGAGTGCGCAATCGGGGCCTGGTAGGCTGGTTCTTCCGGCTCGATGGTCTGACCGCCAGCGTAATCTCCCGCTGCCATCTGGGCAAGCGTACCCGGCTGCTGCCCCTGTGCGGGCAGCATCGCATTCGGATCAATGGCCATTGAGGGGTTACCCGACTTTCCAGTTGGAAGTTGGTCCGTCACGATCGGCAAAGGCTTTGGCCCAGCCGTCCGTCTTTACCTTCGTGACTTGCTTGGGTGGACTGTAATGGATGATCGATGGGAACAGATTAGTCAGCGCCCACACAAGCGCATCCACACGGTCGCCGGTCGTGGTCTTGCCTCGATCGCCGGGGTTGATACCAAACGGAGTGAAAACCACCATTTGATCCTCAAGCGCCGGGAATGAGCCGACGTGAGAAACCCTGCCTTGCGCATAGAGCGCCGCAATCGGTTCGGCGCGTGTCACCTTACCACGCGAGGCATGAACTGTTAGAACCGGCGCATTCGGGCGAACGGACCGAATGACGGCCTCCACCATGTCGCCGCCCTGGTTGCGTTCGGCCACGATCGCGTCGCCGTCAAATTCGTCATAGGCTGCGATTGCGCGCGTTGCCCAGCCATGCGGGTCCATCGCACACGTAACATCAGCCAGAACATATCCGCGCCCGTCAACGCCAATGCCGGCAACCACGATGCCTGTTTCGGCGCCGCCGTCACTGTCGCCTGATCCGCCCCACGACGCCGCTGGGTCAATGGCGATGATGACCCGTTGCATATCGGGCAGGTGCCCGCCCTTGGCGATGCGCCTGGCGTCAATGTCGGCCCGCTTCCAGAGCGCGTCTGGCGCGTCATCCAGAATTTCCGCATCGATCTCTTGCCGACCCAGCCTTGTGCCGGCATAGCGGGCCTCGATCTTGCTGATGAATGAGGGTGCGAGATTGGCCCTGTTCTCGTTCATCGACCCGCGTGTCACGACCGTCCGCGGATCGGCCACTATGTCCTTTAATGCCTTTATTGGCCGCGGCGTGGTCGTCACGATCTGCCGGGGATCATCCCCTAAGCGAAGACCGAACTGAAGATTGTCCCACGTCTCCTGAGCATAGGCCCATTTTGCGAGCTCATCGGACCACGCCGCGTCGTGTTGCGGGCCTCGGAGCTGATCCGGCTCAACCGCATTGTAAAGCGTTGCAACGGCCCCGTTGGGCCATGTCACACGCCGCTTGGACGGCTCATAATGCGGGCGAAAGTCTTTTGGGTGGACCGATAACAGGCCGCTGTCGCCTTCCACCATAACATCACGACAGTCAGCCGCCGTCTCGCCAACGAGGGCAATGCGCTTTATGGTTCCGGGCGCCATTGGCGTTGCCCCGCAGACCAGTGACCTGATCCACTCAGCACCACACCGGGTCTTGCCGAAACCACGGCCGGCAAGGATCAGCCACGTCGCCCAATCACCCGCCGGAGCAAACTGTTTCGGACGCCCCCAGAATGACCAGTTGAATAGGAGTTCTTCTCTTTCGTCGGCTGGCATCGCTTCGATGATCGCTCTGCGTTCCATCTCCGGAAGCAAAGCGAACCGCTCAGCCCGCGACAGCAATTGGCGCTCCTAGTCCTTGCGTGCCGCAAGACGGTCAAGGCGGTTAAACAATTCTTCGGTTGCGGTCGCCACACGTTGCGCGGCGTCATCCGGTCCATCGTCCGGCTTATCGAGGCTGAACGCCTGGCGCTCTAGCGGAATGAGAGTTCTCAACGCCTGAGCCAACGTCGATGCGGTCTGTGCCCTACTAGGAAGCGCAACAGCCGCCAGCATCCGTGCCCGCCGCTTGCCGCCCTTGTCGTCCGCCGTTTCGGCTTCAATATCTTCTTCGATCTCGCCACGGTGCTCAATGACCGAATGAAGCTCGTCGATCAGCTTCGTAACGGCCTTGCGGTTCGTGCCAATATCTTGGCGATGTTCGCGAACCAGCGCGACGCCACGAGCAGCGGCCATCTCAATGGTTGCAGACCCCCGCGCTTCCTGCAACCCTTCTGCAACCAGCCGAGCTGCTACCTCAGTCCGAACCTTTTCGGACAGGTCACGATTCCAGCCGTTCTTCTTGGCTTTCTTCTGAATGGCGGCGCGGCTGATGTTGTATTGGCGCGCAATCTGCGCCTCGGACAATTGGCCGGCGCGATATTCCTTCTCGATCGCCTCCCAATCGGTCGGAGGCTTTGCGGGCTTGTCCGTCACGTCCTCACATCCACGGCCAGTAGATCAGCGCCCAACACGTTGCCCCTAGTAGAAAACCAGCCCAGAACCATAGGTCGGTGAGTTCCACAGACTACCCTATGAGCGATAGCTGTTCAGCCTTTGGTGCAGGAGCTTGAACGAACATATCGGGCTGTGCGTAGGCTTGCTCGATGCGTCGGCACGCTATGTCGAAATAGCGAGGGTCAAGCTCGATCCCGATGAACTTCCTGCCAAGTTTCACGCAGGCAACGCCAGTTGTGCCAGAGCCCATGAAGGGGTCGAGAATGGTATGAGCTGTCAATGGAAGTTGCTCTATGCACCACTGCATCACTTCAATGGGCTTTTGCGTGGGGTGCACCCGTCTGTCGTCTCGCTCAGACGCCTTCAACATGCCGTTCCAAAGATGCCGCTTGAGACGCGCCGAGCCGCCTCGCTTACACCAAGCCAATTCACAGTCGCTATTATTATTTGAACTCACTCCGTCGCGCTTATCCCATATAAGCCATGCGGCCGATGGCGGGAGGCTGCTAGCGTAGTGGTTTGCGCCCCAAAGAATGACATCGGTGGCGCCTAGAAATGGCGTTGGGTCGAAGGGCTCGCAGTCACCTTCGATGACGGGATAGTCACCCCGCTCATACATTCCTCGACCCGATGGTGATTTATATCCAATGCCGTAGGGCGGATCCGCGACAATGGCGTCCACTTTCGGCAAAGAAGCCAGAACCTCGCGACAGTCTCCCTGGTAGAGTTGGCAATCGCCTATCTCTACCTTCGTGACCATTGCTTTTCGGATTGTCCCTAGTTGCCTATGCTCATGTCGTGCTCCATCCTCCGCTGATCTGGCCTCGGTCCAGTTCCATGCCGTTCTGATGTGGTTGGCGTGCAGGTCTGACGGGCCGTCTTGCGAGCGGGGACGGATTGCCCAACAAAAAACCCGCTCGGAGGTATCTCCAGCGGGTTCGGGCAATTCGTGCAGTGTGACTTGTGTCTAACCGATTTAAGCCGGGAGCGCTAGTGCAAAAGCGCAACAATCGGAATGTTTCAGCAAGATTTTTTGAAATAATCGGAAAGTCGGTGATTTCCTCTGACCTCAGAATCCTCTGATTTGCACCTTATGTCAAAGGCTTAAGGGTGAGTTCCTGATGATTGCTGGGGATTGCGGAATCTTGAGGTCGCTTGATATTGCGTTAGCCCATGGCGAGCCGAATAAGCGCTACCATGGCTTCGCCCTCATCCTTCGCACTTTCCGTCCGCGCGATTACTCCGAATTGCGTTCGTCTCTGAAGCACCAAAACGCCGATGTCATGGGCGATCAGCCGAATAAATTCAGGAGGCATATCCCGGATCTGTAACGTTACTTCCAGCGATTCCTCCGTTTCATCGAATGGGCCGACAACACGAAGCCCAGATCCCTCCAAATTATCGAGGATGTGCTGCAAAAGATTGCGGGCGGTCTGACGCTGTTCGCGCTTCAGTTTGTTTCGCTCTTTGTCTTCGACCTCGATGGCTTTCTGCGCCTGCACCAAATTCATTTCCGCTTTCTCCCCTTCTCGCCCATTGAATTTATTTAGGTTGTAACCCTCATGCCCATTTCCGTATGGCGAGTTACAACGCCAATGACTTCAACCACCTGTATTGAAATCAGCGCATCGTTCCCGTCTTACCCACGCGCGGACGGCTTCAATGCGCTCAGGGGTTATGCCGGAGCCATCGCCTAAGCATTTATGGACGCTCTCCAACATATCGAGGATTTCGCTCACGGCCTCATGTGCGGACGGTATCTGTTTGCCCTTCATTTGCGCTTGGCCTCCGCTTTGTCGTGTGCGCGCTCGATGAGCCGCCTAACCATCTCAGACCGGGACGGGATGTCTTTCTCCAGCCGCCGCAAATCGTCGAGCTGAGCCACGATCTCGTCGGCAATCCGCATCTGCAAAAGCGTGTTCTGGGTCATGTTGTAGGCATAACCCTGATGTTACTCAGTGTCAACACATCAAATCTTTGTGATTGACGTAGTGATTGTATTGACAAACAACACATGCGGGTTTATATTGGGAATAGTTGAGCAGGCCCCAAGCCAATACGCAGCGACCCGAAACAAGCCCACAGCGCCACAGGGATGGCCAGAAGGCAAGGCGGGAAACCGGAGTGGCTCGACAGAGCGAACAAGATGCGCGGCTGGAACTAAGGTCGAAACCGGCGCGAATGCCGGTCCTACCGTCAAGCGGTAGCTGATGATGACCCGTCAGAAACAAGCGAGGCCCGCAACTGTGCAACCAGCGGCGAGCCTCTTGTCTCAACCCTGACTGAACCAGGAGATGAAACCATGACAGAACCTACCACACTTGAACGACGCACCGCAATCGGGGTGGGAATACTTATCCTCGCCGCTGCGACTGATGTCGCAGTTCGTAAAGCAGGCGGATATGGCAGCGATTATTCCCGCCTGCTTGTCGCTATGTCCTGCGGTGTCGTGACCGGCGCGTACCTTCTTGGACGTGCTTGGTCTATGTCACGTCCTATCGCAATCGTAATCCTGTGTACGCTGTGCTGCGGAGAAGGCTTCAATCTCTGGCAAACAGTTGAACGTGTGATGACCGCTCGCGAAGCAGGACGCGCACCTGCCCGTGCCGCCCTGAAACAGCACGAGGAAGCCGAAACTGCTCTCAAGGCGGCAGAGGGTTCCGAAGTCACGTCTGCCCGCCTCTCGCTCGCTCTGCAAGCCGCAGCGAAGGCTAAGGCGGCATACGAACTTGAACTCCGGACTGGCGGTCGCTGCCGGACCATCTGCAACGGTTTGAAAGCCGATGCAGAGAAAGCCGGAAAGGAAGTCACCACTGCGCTCTCCGAGGCCGAAGGCATGAAGCTCACAGCGATCAAGACGGCGAAAGCTGATCTTGCGGCGCATCCGCTTCCGGCATCGGGAACGGCATCGTCGGATGAAACAGGCATTCCGGTTTGGGTGCTCGATCTCATTTCGGCGGTGTTGCTGTCACTCGGAGCAAACGGCTTGGCGGCCTCGTTAATTGCTTTCGGAGCGCATTCAACTATATCAAAATCTGATATAGTTGCTCAGTACAACGACAACGAACAGACCGACTTTGCCGCTTCTGAGTTTGATGCGGTCAAAATCCGCTCGATGGTCGGGGGTGGATTTCCGGGAAAGCCTACTCCGCCTAACAAACCTCGGAAACGTGGTCGGAAAGCGGATTCCCGGATTGTCGATTTCTCGGAAAAATTCCGGGAAAGGCACGGCAGAGCCCCATCTGGCGGGGAGATAAAGTCGGAATTCCCAGAATTGCCAGTGTCTACGGCTTACGACTATTCGAACCGCGCACGCATTACGGGATAACGATTGTCGGAAACTTTAGAGCCCGGTCAGCAATGGCCGGGCTTTTCCGTTTATGGCCTCGCGCGGCCGCCTTCACGCGCCTTAGTGACCTCGATTGAGCGCTCTAGCGTCCATCCCTGTGTAACATAACGCTGGTAGACCGCTTTCCGACTTACACCCTCATCCGCCACAACGTCACAAAACAGTCGGTCCTCTCCTTTGTATCTCACCAAGAGGACATTTCTCTTGTTTCGAGACTGCGTGGCTCTCGTTTCCCACCGGCAATTCTCGGGATAATATCCTTTATCGTTATCGAGACGCTCCAGCGTCATGCCCTTTGGGCAATCGCCCATGTCCTCGAAAAAATTTGCGAAATTTTCCCATCGCGTGCACACGGAGATGCCGCGAGCGCCATAATTCTTGTAACTTTTATTATTGGGATTCTCGCATCTTTGGCGCATCGTTTTCCAGACGAAATATTCTTTGCGACGACTCATGCCGTGAGTTGTGCTTCTCTCTACAATTTTCTCCCGGTTATAACAGCCGCATGAGATTGTTCCTCCGTAGAGAAGTTCTCTATGGCTGACGCGAACCTCTGCCCCGCAAGAACACCTACAATTCCAATAAGGATTCCGACGTGGTCCGACATGATGAATATCAATTGCTGTAAGGCGTCCGAATACGCCTCCAGACAAGTCCCTTCTCTTCCTCATGGGCGGCTCAATCCTCGCGTTTTAGCTTTCGTTATTATAGTCTTTTTCTTGGATTTTTTCCACCTAATACGTTGGCTTGCATTGTGTGATTTTCGATATCGCACGATCTTCCCATCCGCTCCGATACGCGCGCCACCCCATGCCTTGCCCGAGATGAAGGTGCTCATAGCCGACCTTCTCGGACTTCGCGGATAACTTCACGAACAGCATCGACTCCGGCGCCAAGCATGATGAACCCAACCCAAAACCCGGCGCACCAGTAGACAAGCTGCCAAGATGGCTCGAATTCGTTCAGCAAAAATAGGGCTGAAACAAATGCGATATCGAAAAAGAAGTCGCCTACAGCGATAATCCAATCTCCGGGTGTTTTTAGCTTTCTTCTCATCGTGCCCTCTCTATCGCAACGCGCGCCGGAACGTGTTCGGAAACATACGTTCCAATTTCAAGCACAGCCCATAGGAACCAAAACCCTACAACGAACATGAAAGACCAGAAGGCGAGTTCACGTTTCCATGTCATGATGTGAATCCCATTGGCTTGCCGTCGTACATAGGATGCGCTCCGTAAACGGCGCGAAAGTTCTCAATATCGCGCTCGATAGTTTCGCGATCTTCAACCTGCGACGTTGCATAGAAGTCGAGTTCGTATTGGCTAATTTGGTGAAACTTCCGCAACCTCTGGAACATCGGAAGCAGCGTCTCGTGCCATCTCCAAGCGGCCAGTTTGCAAGCGATCATTCCTTCCGTTACCTCGCGCAGCTTGACGCGAAGTTCCGATGCTTCCATTTCCGCGAAACCGGCAGCAGCCAAGGCATCGTCAAAAAACGCCTCCGGCACAAATTGTTCACTCATGCCGATCTCCGATGCGCAGATGCTTCGATGACATGGAACCCTGCTTCTCTCGCGACTTCCATTTCCTCAGCGTCGTCAATACGTGGTGTAATTCTCCCTGCTCTAATTCCTTCAAGCCTTAGTGTTCGAATGGCTAGCTTGTAACACCCGTAAGCATTGTCAGCGGCGTCATAGCCGTCGTTCTCGTTCGTAATCATTAGACCCCCGTTATCCGTGCAAAGACTTCCTGAAATTTCACTTGCTCCAATTCGACAGCATCGGCTTCCGTCAAAAGCGGAATGCGTTCTGATGCTGCGAGCGAAACAACTTCGAGCGCTGCGGCTTGTCCGGATTTTTCCCACCAAGATCCTCTGCGCCACGATGGACGCCATACCGTTTCCAGTTCCGACCTCAACCTGAGCAGCGGCCCTTCCCCTCGGATGATGTGCTGAAAGTGGACGGTGAGCTTTTCGCTCCGCCAGCGTTGGGCCGTTTCGATTGCGCCCGCGAAGGATTTCCGGGACGAAACACCAAGCGAGATTTCACCTGCCAACGGTCCCGTCTCATCCCCGATGCAGTAAAGGACTTTCAAATCCAACTCACGTTCGACCAGCTTGAACAGCGCGGTATCTTGCGCCGTCTCTTTCCGGTCGAAGTAGACCGTCTGCATTTTGGAGGCGAGACTCAAACCGTTACCCCTTCCCGGCTGAGTTTTTGAATGCGGTACAGGTCCGCGTATCGCGCGGTTCCGTTAGCGATGCGGAATAATTCGCGCGAAATTTGATAAATACGCTTTTCGATCTGGTCTGAGTTCAGGCCAAATTTCATTCCGATGAGCCTCGGCCCCCACCCTTGCGCGTGAAGCGTTAGGATGCGCTGATCGGCAACCTGCGGCGACTTACTGCTGCCAGTCCTGTATTGCTCAACGCATCGCTCGAACTCATCGATGTTTTCAGGGAGCAGCGCCAGCTTAGCAAACCAAGCTCCGGCGATCAGAGAGTCGCTTATCTCTTTGCGTGTGGGGTCGTCTCTCTCTCGCCTATCATCGTCATCGCGCGGCGGGATTTCGCCCTTAGCATCCACGATGTCCATGAACGGCTCGATGGGAATATCCCGCCGGTAGATACGAACTCCCGGCTTGAAATCCTTCTTGGGGTCGTTGCCTTCGCGCGCGAGCAGGTCCGACCATTCAACCAGAGTTGCCGGCCAAGCGGCTTTCGTTCCTGAAGCGAGAAACCGTCTCTCCCGATCCGGCATCGCTTTGAGCGTTCGGATTGCGGTCAAGGTCCGTTCGAAGACTTCCGCTTCCGAGATGTAGGGTGCTCTAGGTGGAAGGGTTGGGACGTAGGTGCGGAGTTTCACTCTGCGGCCTCTCTGACAGGGACGCGCACAAGATGGGGAAATTCGCGCCTAGCGATTGCGAGAAACTTGTGTTCGCTTTCCTTGCAGGTCACGCGGCGGCGGTGCTCATAAGCATCCTCATCCGGCTTGCGTTCTTCCGTGAGGCGTATGGGCGGCACGTAGAGCGTCGCTGGCGCGGGTTCGGGCTCTGCCGGTAGGGGTGCCGCTACCGGCTCGAAATAGACGAACTGTGCCTCACCTGGCTGCCATTCCAGCGCCATCTGGCGGGCAGCGTCCAGCTTCTCGACAAATTCAGGGTCGGTCGCCATCAGCATACCGACGCGGCGCAATCCACTCATCACGGTCGTATGATCGCGATCGCCAAGGATGCGGCCGAGTTCCGGGTAGCTCGTATCTGGTCGCAACTCACGGACAAGATGCCAAGCCGCAAATCGGGCGTGGCAATATTTGTTGTGCTGGCGTTTTGATTCCATGTCGCGATACGAAACGTCGAACGCTTTGGCGACACAGTTGATGATCGTGCGGCGCGGAATTTTCATGTTGTCCCCCTCAGAACGGAATCTCGTCGTCTAATGCTTTGTCGAAGTTGCCTTTCCCACGCGCCGGTGCAGGCTTGCTGTTTCCCGCTCCAAATCCGCCGTCAGTGTTGAGATCGTCTTCGCGGTCCTTTGAGGGACCATCCAACATCGTCAGCGTGCCGTTGAAGGCTTGCAGGACAACTTCCGTAGAATACTTCTCGGCGCCGGATTGATCGGTCCACTTCCGCGTTTGAAGCGAACCTTCAATGTAGAGCTTGGCGCCCTTCTTGACGTACTGCTCGATGACCTTGACCAATCCTTCCTGGAACACGACGACGCGATGCCATTCCGTCTTTTCCTTGCGTTCACCTGTTTGCTTGTCGCGCCATGTGTCGCTGGTAGCGATCGATAGGTTTGCGATTTTGCGACCGTCATTCGTTGTGCGGATTTCCGGGTCTTTCCCGCAATTTCCAACCAAAATGACCTTATTGACTGAGCCTGCCATTGACGTTCCCTATTGTTTGACGACCGAGAAACCCGCGCGCTCCGGCGCGAATTTCATCTTCACGGTGCCGGGCTTGCCCATCACCTTCCAACGCTTCGACTTGCAGATTTTCACGAAGGTCAACTGATCGTCGTCGGGATCGCGGTGAATGATGATCCCGTGATCGGCCTTGTTGTTCCAAGCGTTCGAGCCGGACACGTCGTAAAGGTCCAGTTCCTCGATCGTCTTGCCTTTGACCGCCTTCGACGGATGCGTGACGATGATGATCGCGATCTGAAACCGCCGCGCCATGCGCTTCAATTGCTTCAGGGCATCGTTCGTATATTTCGTCTCGTTCTCGTTGACTTTCCAAAGATGCTCGACTTCGTTCCACGGGTCGATGAGCACCCATTTGCAGCCATGCCGAAGCGCTGCTTCCTCGATTGCGTTCTTGAGCCAATTAAGATCGAAACTCACTTCGTCGTCGGCGTCTTCGTTCGGGGATATCGAGTAGAACATCTTCTCGGCCCATTCTTCCGGGCCCATCGGATAAATGTTTGCGCGCTCGTCTTTGGCCCATGCCTCCGCGTAGGCGAGCACATCGGTCTGGTTACGGTCTGGGTCGTCTTCGAATTGCAGGATCGCGCCTTTCAGCCGGTGCAACCGCGCAAGGTTCATCAGCCACGACAGAACCCATTGCGACTTGCCAGCGTTCGGCGTGCCGGTGACGACAACCAATTCCGGCGGAACGAGAATGAGATGGTCGTTCAAGGCTTCCCATCCACTGTCATAGCGGCGAAGCGCGCCACGATTGGGGATGTCCATCAGAGGAACTAGCCGGTTCGGAACCATCGGCTTCGCGTTGTCGATCATGTGCATGAGCACGTCCGGGCCATCCGGCCCGCACTTCTGCAAAACGTCGTTGGCGTCTTTGCAGTCGGTCGGATATTCGACGACGTAGCAGCGATTGCGACCAAGTCGGATCGCCAGCTCATCGCGCAGAACGCCGCCAGCGACATCGCCATCGACGGCTAGAATGATCTTGCTGAATTTCTTTATCGTCGGCTTGAGGTCCGTACCCTCCCAGATATACGCAAACTGTTTGTCATTGGTCGGATCGATGTCGCCTTCGCCGCCCTTTCCGGCTGATCCATTAGGGACGGACACGACGCGGGTCGCTCCGGCTGCTAACCAGGACGCGGCGTCGATCTCCCCTTCGCAGATGATCAGCGGAACGTCCGGCGAGCACGGCTCGCTCAGACAATCCTCGTTGAACAAGAACAGATCGGCTCCCGCTGGCTCGATCCAAAACCTTTTGTCCATCGTGCGCATCTTGCGGAACATGCACACATCGTTCCGGCGGAACTCGAACGCCAGTTCCTTGCCCTTCGATACGAACCCGATCTCCGCTGCGAGTTCGCTCGGAATTTTTCTCACGTCCTCCAGCCATTCCGCGTGCTCGTGGCTGAGTTCTAGTCTTTGCAACATCGGTCTTCCCCTCGTCGTAAAATCTGGCGTGTGTCCAGCCGCAATGGATGCAATGGAACCGAACCCCTCGGTCATCGTCCCAAATTGCCAAGCAGCGGATTTTCTGGTGGGCAGACTTGCGCCGGTGCGAACACTGGGGGCACGGCGACAGGGCCTTGTCCTGGCGCTTCACCACGTCGGCGGACTTGATGCCTTCTTCGGCAATGATGTCGTCGTAAGTTTTCATTCTCGGGTCACCCCTTGGTTCGGGATCACCCAGCCTTGGGCCGCTATTCGCGCCTCATCTGCCTCGCGCTCGGCCCGATCAATCGGTTTCGCCGCGAGAGCGACATGAGCGCCATTGCCATAGCCCCCAGAAATCAAGCGATCGAATTTATCCGGGGTGCAAAGAAATTTCAGATCGGCGTAAAATTTTATATCGGTCATCCCTCGGCACATTCGGGACCGTTCGACCATCGAAAGAGCCAAGCGCCAAACTTCCAGCATCTCATCGATGCCCTTCGGAGCGTCGGCGTGCTGGTACATTCTCGCGGCCATCTTTTGGCCGAATGTCTCGAACGAGGAATCTCGCGGAACGCGCAACCCGATGCGCTTTGCGAACGATTTCCACTCGACAAATGCTTGCTGCGCAGCTTCGCGGTTTAAGGCTCTCCGACGGGCCTTTGCATCTTCCGCCTCAGACTTGGCGAAGCCGCCACCCAACTCCCCCTGCAAGGGGGTAAGGGGGTCTTGTTCTTTTGTTCCCTTGTTCCCTTGTTTATCCTTAGTACTGTTGCCCTTTGCTTGCCCTTTGCTTGCCGCTTGCGTGCCGTTTGCTTGCCCTTGTTGATCTTGCACCAATTGATATTCTGAATAATTACAGACGGTTATGATTGCCGCTTGCTTGCCCTGATTGGCATCAACTGATCTTTCAATCATCCCATCCTCTTGCAGCTTGTCGAGCCACGTTCGGACGGTCTTCGGTGTCCAGTTCCAACGCGCCGCAAGCCATGAAATTGCGCCAACCATCTGCCCCGGTTGAAGCTGCATTTTCCGTCCGCCATTGCTGACGGTGCCGGCCTCGTACCGACATTCCATCAGCAGATCGATGAAGGCTTCCGAACGTGAGTGTGCGCCGCGAGTCCCGTCCATCGGAGTGACGGGCTGACCAAATCCCACAAGCCAATGCGTGCGGATGGCGCGCGAAATCGCAATCCAGCCATCGTTGCCTCGGATTATCGGCGGGCCGCCATTGTCACCGATGCCAGCCATCACGCCTCCCAGCACTTTGAGAGGTCAACGAGACGCTGCGCAAAACGGACTGAGATCAGGTGGCGCATGCGAGCGGCGACGATGGCAGACTTGAGCAACCACAAGTCGGGAACGCGCGGTGACTTGCGCCACGGCCGAAAGCCGGTCCAGACGCGATACGAGTTAAACTCCGCTTGGTTAGGGTGCCCGCACTCATCCCCAAGATATTCACACGTTATCCCAGGCGGGCCATTGCGCGAAGGCGGCTTTTCATGTAGAGACATCGTTACGAACTTTCGTTCTTGATCGACCCGTCCGGTCCTTCACCAAATCTCTGGTTCATGCTCGCCAAAGCCGAACCGCTCAATTCGAAAAGCCTCCGTCGCCAAACGGGGGCTTTTCCTTTTTTCACCCATCCCGCACGCGGCGTTTGACCATCAGAAACGGATGCAATTCCCACCGCGCACAGCCGTGCTCTGCCGGCGCTTCGATCTTGCGGGAATAGTTCGGGCTCTTGACCCTCTGGCAGCGGAAGCCGGCGCTGAGGTAGAGGCATGTTTCGCAGATCATCTGCATGACGACCTCACGATCAGCTTGCGCTGCTCAAGACCCGCCAACAGCCGCGTAAACACGGGCGAAAATGTTGTGAAACAACCGTAATGATGAGCCGCGATCTGGGCTCTGGCGACGGCATGAGACTCCTGAAAATCCCGTGAAACAGTTTTCATTGCTCGGCCCTCACTTGCTCTTGCAGCGCGAGGGCGTTGGCATAAATCCACACCGCCGTTCCGAAGGCGCCAACCCATCCTGCAGGGTCAAAATTGTAGCTGGCCCAGAGCGTCAGAAACGCCGTGGCGAGCATGATGAGAATGCGGAGGTAGGTCATTCATCGCTCCCTTCGAGGAATTTCAGACGGGGGAGCGTTGGCTTGCGAACCCAATAGCGTTCCGCTTTCGCGTTGGCAGCTTGGGCCGCTTTGAGTTGCAGCCTTCCGAGCTTGCGGCCGGCTGCGATCTTCTTTGGGCTGACGCCCGAACGCTCTGCTGGCTCGGCGTCGAGGCTAATGGTGTCCGCGAGGTCTTCGATGTCGCTCATGGCCCCAACCCCGGAAATGTTATGGTGATCGGACGGCCCTTGCCTTCTTTGCGGAGGTCAAGCTGGCCGCGAATAGCGCCGGCATCCTTCAAGGCTTTAGCGAGGATGCGATCCGCGATTTCCAGTCGCCATCCGTGCTGTTGGGCGTAACGGCGGTACTGGACTTGGATCTTTGCCCACGTGAACGTTTCCCCGCAGGCCATTTCGCAGGCTGCCATGTCTTCGGCAAAAATTGCCGCCATGTCTGCCGGGCTTAATTCGATCGTTGCCGGTCCTCGGAAATCGTTGCCATCCTTTGGCAATGGTCCCGAAGCGGCCGTAATTGCTGGATATTCTTCTTCTCTAAGCGGATTGACGGAAACGGCGATTGGAAACGATTGCCCGACCGGCTGCGACTGTTGCCAGCCTGCAAAACCGAGCATTGCCACGGTGAATGTGATCGTTGCCATCGTTGTCAAAGCATTGCCGCGTTTAGAAAAGCGGCGGGACGCGAACAGACCCGCCAAGTCCATGGAGGAATCGCCCAAGGAGGGCTGCGACGGATGTCGCGGACTGAGGGCAGATACTCCGAGAGCGCCTAGGCCGAAGCCGTGGTCTCAGATTAATCACCTTGGCTGCTTGGCTACCCGACCTAACCCCCGGTGATAGGGATGCGGACCCGCGCAGCACTCCATCTTGCCCCCAGACCGAGAGACCCGGCCGCTACTCACGCAACAAACGCCGATCGCTTCAGCTCAATTACCGGCATGAAAGTCTCCCGGTTTCCCGAGATAGGCCCCACCAGCTTGACGCCGCTCCCCAGCGACGCATTGAACGTGTCCCGGCCTGCAATCGACTAAGGCCGTGCGCAGTGGGGCCGCATGAAATGGAAGACCCCTTCGAAAAACCGAACGCGCCTCCACGTAAACTTTGTTTACAAATACTCGCCCCGGTGATTGCTTAGGCGGCATGCACACTTTGTACCCGCCGCTGCATCCTCGACCGTTTTCTCAACGCGGCCAAAAGGTCAGTTGTAACGCCTTCTATTTTTCTTTGCCGCGCACCGTTAACAACAGACGGCCAATAGTCGGATGGAATAGAATTGCGTTGCCGCATACCTTTGGCCGTGTTCTCGGGCACGCCGATATCAACCGCGAAATCGGAAAGCCGAGGCCAAGCCATGATGATTTGACGATGGGTTTCGAACATGTTGCTAACGGTACAAAAAGTACCTCTTGCTGTCAAGGGGCACATATCGTACCCTGGAAGGGTGCAATGAAGATGGCAACCAAACGATCTGTTGCCGAGCGGAAGAAACAGAATGATGACGCACGGCGGAAGGAAGTCGGCCGTCGCCTGCGCATATTGAGAAAGGCAAAGTTTCCCAACCCCGAGTTGGCGTTTGAAGTGCTACAACAAGCCGGATTTCAGCGGGGGTTGGATTCCTACAAAGCCTACGAGAAGGGCGCGCGAAAAATACCGTCGGACGAGGCCAGACTCGCCCTGCAGGTATTCGAATCGCCAGACGGCTCTTTCGATTGGCTGTTCTTGGGCGATGAGGAACCAGAGTGGGGAAGTCAGACGCAACGTTTAGCAGCGCGCCCGAGTTTACTTATGCTGCCGCGGCTGACTGCCGGAGAGGCTGTCATGATACCATCAGCGTTCGAAGCGGTGAAAGAGAAAGCCAAAAAAGAAAACAGACTGCACCCGGTTGTATCGCGTCCGGGTCATGAGATAGGCCCCAAAGCCTACCTCATGCCTATTGATGACGACAGCATGATTCCAAACACGCCTTTCGAGGAGCGGCGTTTCTTACCAGGTGATGACGTGCTCATTGACCCCGACGTAAAGCCGAGGCCTGGAGACTTCGTTGCGGCGCATCTCAAATCGGAAGATACCGCTGTTTTTCGGAGGTGGCAGGAATCGGACGGCAGATTAGATGCGGAAAAACACTTCGTTTTGAAGCCGCTAAACGCAAGCTATCGTACGGAAGTCGTCAATCCAAAGACTAACCCTGCCCGGGTTATCGGCTGTATGATCCAGCACATAAGCTATCGCCGTTAGGAGATTGCCGGCGCCGCACCGATCAGCATGTGCGACGCCTTCTTCCTCAAATATAGATCTTGGCCGCGTCGCAAAATTTACGCGCGGTACTATCTCCCGGCCCGTCTATGAACGCGGGGACGAACACGTCATCAGTCAGCAATCCATAGAATATCTGATAGCCCGTTAGGCCGCCAAACCCATTTCTGGCGTTGACCGTACCGCAAACGATGACTTTTCCACCGTCAGTTATTCCAGCGCGGAATTTCCCGTAATCGGCTGACGACTGGTCGCGCAGGATTGAACCAACGCCCTGCCGCACATGGCGCTCATCTGCACCTGACAGCTCGATGAATGTCGAGTTGACCTTCATGGCTTTCTCGACGCGCGCTGATAGCGTTTCGCCTGAGCCGCCAATGGCGATTATTGCGGCAAAGCCAACCAGAACGACGAGCGCCACAGATGCGAACGCGCTTCCTGCGTGTGATTTCTGAGCCATTGCTAATCCCCCTAGCTAATTCGCCCATTCTACATCGCTCTGCGATTGCCGCTTCGCGACGTGCCATTTCTCCCACAAAAATCACCTATTTGTAAAAAGGTACGTTTTGTATCATTTTGTGCTTGACGCCTAGGGGTACGTTTTGTACCTTCCAAATCACCGAAGCGGAACGGCCATCACCCTAGACGGGACCCGGAACGCCAAGGTCGAGAGCGAAAAGACCTCCCGTCTGCCGCTATCGCGTTCTGAACCGAGCCGGGGACCGCCAGCGCCAAGGGGTTCCATCGGGCAGCAGCCTTCACCGGCTCGGTCTTTTTCTTCGGTGTGAGCGTCAGAACCGGATTTTAGGACATGGGCAATGGATCAACCAGTTTGGACGTGGGAGCCGCACCGGCAGCAGTTTCACTCGGACGGGTATCTCGCAGCGATGAACGGGGAGTTGTTCAATCCGTTTCAAACGGACGAGTGGCAAGCCGGGTTCATTTGCTACCTGGAAGCCAACGTCTCAGCACCCGTACGCAAGCTGATACCGGCTTGCTGATCTGCGGGGAGTGTTTCGGCAATCCCAATCTCTACGAACTCGATTTCGAGGAAGCGTGCCCAAGCTGCCAAGGCGCCGGCACCGTTCCTGATCCTGATTTCATCGACGGCGATGCGGAAGATTTCGATCCTAAAAGAGAATACGGAACCTACCGTGTTGTTCGCGGGAGGGTTGGATGATCCCCGACGAACTTCTCTACGTCGCAGGAACGCTGATCGGGATCATTCTCCCGGCTGCTCTTGGCCTGCTGATCGCTCTCAAATTTGAACAGGAGACATGGTGATGGCCTGTAGCGCCCTCTCATTCATAGCTGAGCACTACATCATCGCGCTCAGCTTTTTCACCGTCACGTTTTTCATGATCGTCATCGCTGTCGTCGCCTGCGTGTCGGAATACGCCGACAGAAAATACGGGAGGGGCTGATGAAAACGCGCATTGAGGACTGCCCATACTGCGAAGACGGGAAGTTCTGGACAAGCAAGTATGGCGGCAATGATCCCGACGTGTGGGCCGTTCCCTGCGAGCATTGCGATGCCACCGGCCAGGTTGAAGTCGAGATCGAAGACGAAGCGGAGGATGAGTGATGCTCCTATTCGCTGACCTCCTAGAGCGCATCCGCAATCCAAATCGCGTCAAACACATCGATCCGGCGATTGAAGCCGTAGCGAAATCATTCGCGGATGACTTTGGATTTCCAGACCGGGCTCCATCACTCGCGGAAGCAATGCAGGACGCATTCAACGACTGGCTTGATGAGCAAGAGCAAGCGGATCGGAAAGAGAGCGCAGTATGACGATCTCTGACGGCCACTTAGATAGGGCAGCCGAAAGCGCCTTCCCAAATTCGTACGCATACCGCGAGGACGGCAGCGAAATCCAAATCATAAATCACGGCATGACGCTCCGCGATTATTTCGCGGCGAAGGCGCTTGTTGGCCTTCTGGCGCAGTCGAACGGAACGGCGATGACCAGCACGCCAGTCGTTGGCGCATCATTCGCATACGAGATGGCCGACGCCATGCTCAAAGCTCGGGAGCGCGAAGGTGCCCGCATGAAACCATCAGAGATACTTACCAGAGAAGAACCGGACTACTCGGACATACCGGCGAAATCTACGCCTGGACCGTGGAACGCCGTGCCTGAAGCGGATGATCAGGAAATTTATATCGAAACCAACGACCAGACGATCATCGCCGTCGTGCAAGGCTACGTCGATCATCCAAACAATCGAGGCAACGCTCGCCTCATCGCAGCAGCACCAGAACTCTATGAGGCTCTGCGACTAATGTTGAACGCTTATTCCGAACTGCAGATCACAACCGAGGAACAGGAAGCGCGCGATGCCGCCTTCGCTGCTCTCGCCAAAGCGGAGAGCACCAATGAGTGATCGGCACAAATGTCCGCACTGCGGCAACCGCGTCAACGGCCACCCGAATAAGAAGTTTTGCAGCCAGAAGTGTAAGGACCGCTTCTACAACAAGATGAACCCGCGCGGCTACGGCGCTCGCAGTGATTGGGATCGCTACGCCGACACCGTGCATCCATTTTCATCGGAGGCGTTTGAGCAATGACCATCCACCCGCTCTCACAAGCAGAAGCCGACCGCGTGTTCTCACAAGAGGACCGCTCGGAAGCCATCAAGAGAATGGCTCCTAGGCTCCGCAACGCACGCCAGCGGCTCGACCGGAACATGAAGCGGTGTGATCAACTGTTGGCCGACTACGACAAGCGCACCGGCACGCTGCACGATTTAGCAGAGCGCGAGATTTACGCGGAACGCGCTCAGCTTTGTGCCGGGGAAGTTCATGCGGTCGAAGCCCTGATGCGGAGTCTGTCGAAATGAGCAACGTCGTGAAGTTCCCCGGCTCTGCACGGTCAATCCCAGAAGGTACGGACCCGATCACGAGTCTTCGCAGGGCGATCCGGGATTGCATCAACGCTCGCGGCGAGAAGACGACAGCACTTGTTATCTCTCAAGCCTTCGAGATTGCGAACACGTTCAATTGGCGTCAGCGGACGCGGGAATTGCTTGATGGAGGGAAATCGAATGTCTGACGTATCGCGAGAACTCCACATTCAGGGCGAAGCCGCCAGGGCGTTGCTGCTCAATATCCGTGGCGTCATTGGCGAAGACGAGGAAATGGCGGTCACGGCCATTGAAGGCGAGACAGGACTTATCGAGGCCATCACCGAAGCTCTCGATCGCGTCCTAGAAGTCGAAGCCCTCGCTGAGGCCATCGCCATTCAGCAGAAGGCGCTCTCGGCTCGTAAGGATCGGCTCGGCAATCAGGCTGAACGCATCCGCGCTGCAATCCTCAATGCGATGGGCGCCGCCGACCTGAAAAAGCTGGAACTTCCGAAGGCGACCCTATCCCGCAAGTCGGCGCCGGCAAAGGTCATCATCACGTCGGAAGCTGATCTCCCATCGCAGTATTTGATCGAAAAGACGGAACTGCGGCCCGACCGCAAGAGGCTGCTCGAACAATTGAAGGCCGGTTTCTTTGTGACCGGAGCCGAACTGAGCAACGGCGGCGAACAACTCTCTATTCGTGGAGGCTGAGCTTTGGAACAGATGCCCAAGGAAATCGCTGGCGCAATCGTGCTCGTCATGCGCGCGATCGGTCGGCTCGTTAAGGACGGCAAGAACAACCACGGCGGCTATTCCTACGCCTCCACAGATGCGTTCCTAGAGGCGATTAATCCGGCGTGCGCCGAAGCTGGCCTCATCGTCAAACCCCGCTGCGTCGAAAGCTCTGTCGTTTCTGTCGAGGTTCTCGATAAGACATCGAAGCAGGTTGTGCAGAAGCGCATGGTGCAGGCCACCTATAGCTTCATCCTGATCCACGAAAGCGGCGCTACTTGGTCGGACGATTCCGAGCGACGGACGATCATGCTGGACCATACCGGGCCGCAGTCGTTTGGTGCCGCCGAAAGCTATGCGGTCAAAACGTTCATGCGTTCGCTGTTCCTGGTCGCCACCGGCGATAAGGACGCCGACGCACAAGAGCAGCATCAGGCCGAAGTCATCCGCGCCACCGTCAAAGCCGTCAAGGCAAAGAAGGAAACCGGCGAAGGCCAAATCCTGATCGACTTCGGCAACGGCATGGAGCCGATCGCAGCCTCCGACGTGCAGACCCGCGTCTTGACCTACATGGCCGAAATCGGCAGCGCCAAAGGCTGCTCAGATTGGTGGGCAGAACAGAAGCACGGTCGCGAGCAGTTCCACAACGAATTTCCGAAACTCGCGCTCGAACTCAAGCGCAAGGTCGAAGCCTACATCGGCTCTCTCACGCAAGAAGCCGCCGAATAACATTTCCAACCTCATGGGGGACACTATGAAAGCACTCACACTCGTAATTTCTGCCGCTGCACTCGCAATGACAACGCCTGCAAAAGCTGATCCGTCATGGACTGGCCCTTACATCGGTGCGCATGTCGGCGGTGCATGGGGCAACGCTTCAACTACCGATGACGCTGCTGACTGGGGCAATGACAAGAAATTCATCGGCCCGTTTGACTATAATCCTTCGGGCGCATTCGGCGGCGCGACTGCCGGTTACAATTTGCAGATCGATCGCGTCGTCGTCGGCGTCGAGGGAGACCTTGGCTATCTGGGGCTCTCAGGATCGATGGACACGCCGTCTTCTCAGTCGGGCAATCATCAGACCTTGAACGTTGACGGTGGCCTCTACGGCGTTGCTGCGGCCCGCGCTGGCATCCTCGTGACTCCGGCGACCCTTCTGTACGGGAAAGGCGGCTTCGCATTCTTCGACGGTGAGGCAACGCAGACGACAACCGCCAAGGGTTACGAGACGCACGGCACGTCCACCTTTACCGGATGGGCGGTCGGTGGCGGCATCGAGCATCGTCTGACCGATAACCTCTCGGTCCGTGTCGAATACCTCCACCTGGAATTTGGCACCGAAGACGGCGACCAGACCTCGCTGACGGATGCTCCCGTAGGGCATGTTTATGAGAGCCACACATCGCTCAAGGCGGACAGTGTGCGCGTCGGTCTGAACTATCAGTTCTAATCCGAGAATGAACACAAACGCGAGAGGCCATCATGCTCGCTAGCAATTTGACGAAGCCGACGTCGGCAAAGCCACTAGCCAGTAACGGCAAGAAGCACGATTCAATTCTAAACTGGGACACCGCTGAATGTCTCGGAGAGTTTCACGAGTTGGTGCAACATCCTCCCATGCACTCTGTCGTGGTCCATATTGAACCCGAGGCGGCTGAGCAGTTGCTGATTGTCACAAATTCCAAAAACCGACCAATGAGCCGGAGCTTTGCCAAACGCTTGGGCAACCTGATCGAAGCCGAAGAATACGCCATCACTGGGGACACGATTAAGTTCTCCAAGAGTGGCACCCTATTGGACGGTCAGCATCGTCTCCAGGGGTGTGTCAACTCCAAGCGGGCCATAATCAGCCACATGGTTTTCGGACTTGATGACGATATTTTTGATGTACTTGACCAAGGCCACAAACGGACGGCTGGCGACATTCTCGCGCTTTGCGGGGTTGAAGAATATACGCTGACGGCGGCTTCAATTGCATGGGTACACACGCTGCGCAACGGGCGTACCTCTAATGCTAGCGGCCTGACACCGCGCGCAATTCGCGTCCTTGCGACTGGCGAAATGAGTGACATCGCACGCTATCTCCGCGATGCACGCCTCATCAGTTCGGCATTCAAGCACCCGCCGTCGTTGCTTGCCGCGATCCTCTACATCATCGGACAAAAGAGCGAAGCTCTGGCGAAATCGTTCGCCCACGAATGGGTTCACGGTCCGCGCATCGGACGAAACGAGAACTTTGACGTTCTCTCTGGTCGATTTCTTGCCGTGCAGCGGCAGGGCGGCGGCCACATCAACCGTTGGGTCCGGGCGGCCCTCATCGTGCAAACGTTCAATCACTGGAATGCTGATGAGGTCGCGTCGCCTCGCAGTTTGACTTGGCGCAAAGAGTGGAAATTCCCTGAGTTCGAATTTAACGCCGCCTCGTTTCGAAAGCGCCGTGGCGAGGCTGAGCAAGAAGATACGCGGCTGACGGCGTCACAGGTCCGTCTACTAGCCGTCATGACGAACAGCATTGGCGACGATGGCCTTGTCCGACTGTCTCATGCGGACCTCGCGACATCTGCAAACGTACCGCGTGGCAGCCTCAGCTATCTCATCGGCACACTTTTAAACGAGGGCGCAATTGAGATTGCTGAGGAACGCATTGGCACATCGCCAGCAGCCTATCGGATCGACGGGAAGTCACTCGATAGGCTTAAAGCAAAGGCGGCTTGAGGGATCAGCGACCCGCTCCACGGGACATAGAGGGGCACGTTATTTCATGTGCCGTGGGGCGGGTAAGGGGGAATGAGATGAACGCGCACGCAAAAATCTCCGAGCTTCCGCAGCAAGAGCGGCCGATCAGCGAGGAATACCGTCTCGTTGCAAAGCGCTGGATCGACGCCGACGCTGCCGCCCGCTTGCGCGAAGAAATGAAAACAACTTCGTTGGAACAGATGAAGCAAGACCTCATCAATCGCGAAGGCGACATGCCGGACTCTCATGCCGAACGTCGCGTCAAGGCCGGGAAGGATTGGGAAGAATACATCAGAGCAATGGTCGAAGCGCGAACGGACGCGAACCGGCTGAAAGCTCAACTCGAATACGTGCGCATGAAGTTTTCCGAGCATCAGGATTTTAACGCGTCGGCTCGCGCTGAAATGAGGCTCAGCCGATGAACATCCCCTCCGAGATCAAAGCAGAAGCAGAACGCCTGATGTGGAAATACCTAGACGCTCTCAAGGCAAAGGACCAGCCGGAACAGAAGCGCCTCTATCGAGACATCATGGCCCTTTGCGGCGTTCTTGAAGCTGCTGGGGAAGACGTGGAGTACATTCGATGACCGACGCTCAGCTCCAGTGCTTCCTAGAGCGCCTGCGCTCCTACCACGGCGCATGTCGTGTGAAGCTCGAAATGTTCTTCGAGGACGGTCAGAGCATCTATCAGGAGGCCGTGAGCGAATGAACCAGCCCGATGATCTTTTGCAGGCGGTTGCACGAGCCATCGCTGGCGAGGATGGCTGCTGCTGTCTCTGGAATTCTGACGGCCGGTGTTGCCAGACAAAGGTTGCGCGGGCGGCATTTCAGATCATCGCATGGCGAACCGGCTTGACGCTTGAATGGCTCGAAGGCGCGGAGAAAATTTACGAGGCGAAGAAGTTGCAGAAGGCACCTGCGAAATGAACCCTCGCGATCTATCAGCCCAGACAGCCTCTCTACGGCACGTCCTTCACTTCGCAGACAGCGACGAAATCCGCGCCTGCGTCGAGCAAGCCATAAAGACTCTCGAATGGATGCAGAAAGGCGAACTTGTTTTGAAAGAGCTGATGCGCCTCCGAAAGGAAGACCCGGAATTGTTTGAGACGCTACGCCGGTTATTCGGCATGGGTGCCAAGCTCTCAGACATTCGAAAGACCGAGGAAATGGCAGAGGAAATGGGGCTGTGAGGCGAGAGTTCTCAAAGAAGGTCAAACTTGCGGCTTGGCAGCGCTGCGGCGGCATCTGCGAGTGCGGCTGTGGGGTGAAGATCATCACGGGCGATGGTCCCGAGTACGATCATCGCATCGAGGATGCGATCGGCGGCGATCCGACATTGGAAAACTGCGTCGTGATGCGGAAGCGCTGTCACGATGCCAAGACCAAGCGCCGGCGCCCTGAACTCGACAAGACGCGCCGTCTTTTCGAAAAGCAGATCAACGCTCGAAAATCATCGAAGCCGATGCCATGCGGTCGGAACTCGCCACTCAAGAAAAAGATGAACGGGGAAGTCGTTCCTCGGTGAACCCATCACTCCCAGATTCAGAAGGCTGATAGATAAATATGGAACAAGAAAAAATAGGAAGTGATTTGGTTCAAGCGGACAGCGTGCCTGCGGATTCTTCCGAGAAATTCAACTCGGCAGATGAGAAAACAGCCAAAGGCAAAACATCAACGTTTGTGATCCATCACGATAGATGTGATCCGTCGAAATGGACGATCGCGCAATGGAAGCTACTGGCCGATTTCATAAAGCATGGCTCTCTCCAATACGCTGCGGGCTTAGCGCGACATGGAATGCAGTTGAAGCTTGACGACCGCCTACAGGTCAGCGGCGGTGAGATTGAGCATGTTGGGTGGGCGTTCGGTCGCAAGGGAGATTTTGAGATCGACACCTTTGGCGAGAGCCTTAACGACATAGTCCAGGATGATCTCGATGTTTCCGAAGTTGTCCCGATTTATCGCGGTCAAACTCAATGGGCCGTGTCATTTGCGATTGGCGACGAGGAAGGTTTCGTCGAGGGCCATGAGGTAGAGACATTCGATAATGCGGCTGACGCCGAGAAGTTTGTAGCCAGTATAATTGATGAGGCCGAGAGTCAGGCTGCGCAGTCCGATGCCGAGGTGAATTTCTCGAACGAAGCCGAGCGTGCAGACGTCAGCTTGAACCAAATACTTCCTACCGGCGCATCCAATAAGGAGGGCGGGAAGTCGTGACGCTCGAACAACTCCGCTCCCTTCAAGAGAACAGATAGGAACTGGAAAATGAATTACGGATGGCCAATAGCTTTCGCGTTCGTAGGCATGTGCATGGCGATTGCGTGGGCGAACGCCAACCAACCACCGTCCAGGAACGAAAACGACGTCGCAATCGAGTGCATTAAGGCCAAAGGTCAGATGAACATTTGGGGCCGGTGCATCATGTCGAACGAGGCAAAGCCATGAACCTCTCTACTCTCAAATCTCTACAAGCAAGAATAAGAGAAGCGACCGGGGCGGATCGGGAATTGGACTGCGCAATTGCCAATCTTCACGGCTGGCGCTGCGATGCCGACTATAACTACACGCCATCAGGCGCGATGACGCTCGAAGAACCGCCTCCCTACACATCCGATCCAGAGGGCCTTGGTGCTTGCGTCGCTCTGTGTCGTGAAGTTCTCCCCGGCTATGCGTGGAAGGTCGGGACATGTTGTGTCTCTGACGACGCATGGGTTGTTCCAGACTTCAATTGTCCCGTTCATGGCGAACGGCTTCGCGAGAAGTTTGGCGAGATCGAGTGGGGCAGCATCTGGGATACCGGCATCGACATTGACCGGCGCCCATCAGGCAACGTCTGTTTAGCGTTTCTCGACGGAATTGTGAGTGCTCTTATTGCAGAGGAAGAAGCGAAGCTAACGGAGAAAGCGGGATGAGGCCGCAAACATTAAACGGAGTTCCAGTCGTCGTGACGGAGAGCGCCACTGCTGCGCTCCCGGTCGAGCGTTGGGACTGGTCTGCGTATCGCTCGCCATCTCGCGCAAAGCGTCGTCGTGACCGCCGTAAGGTTATCACGCGCGAACCAGCCTGTTATCAGATGGAAGGCAAGATCGTCATTCACCCGCGTCTTTGGGCAGAAGTCCGCACCTTATCTAAAGATCAGGGGGAATAGAGATGCTGCAGCGGCTTATCGAGCACTTTGATTGCTGGCGCGCATGCCGACGCCTACGTCAAACGCTTCGTCGCAACGACATGAAAACAATTGCCGACGTGAAGCGAGAACTCGGATTTACACAGCATACAGACACTCAGGGGAAGTAACTTGGACGAGAAAACAAAACCGACAGAGCAATTTCAATTCGGGACTTGGTAGAAATGACATGAGGAAAAAACGCAAACGACCGTCAGCGATAGTTGGAAAGTCGCCGTTGGCGACGGTCGAGAATATCAAGACACTCGGGTTACTTCTGGCCGAATCTAAGAAAGCAAAGCCGGAAGATAAGTTCGCAATCTGGGACAAATACCTAACTGAAATCATCGAAAGGATAGCACCCGAAATGGCACCGAAGAAACAGCCAAAGCTCACGACCACCATCGCAATAGACATGGTGAAGCGCATCGAGGCGCTGCAGGATCAGATCGACGACATCTACGCGGAAGCCCGTTCTTATGACGGCACGAACAACGACTCCGTTATTCACGATGCGGTTTCTGCGCGCCGCGAGAAGCGGGATGCGCAAGAGAGCGAGGATGCTCTCCTTGGCAGCTTCGATGCTGAGGACGTTTTTTGAAAGGCGATGACATACGGGGGTGGGTTCTCTCCCTTCCCCCACCCCCAGCATCAGAGGAGAGATGAGGGATGACGACGCTGACAGATAGCATATCGGCAGACGATCTGCGCTCCGAAGCGGTGGAGGCCCTTCGACTGTTGGGGCTCTCTCGTGATGATTATGACCGAGAGGAATACCTGCTTTCGTTGCTCAAGGTTGTTTTTCAACGAGGGGCGATTGCGGCAGGCGATAGGGATATTTCGAAGAACGATCGAACGCTGGCTCTTATCGGGACACTTACCGCACAGCGGGAGGCGATCCGTTCCGCAACGATTGAGGAATGCGCCAAGGTGGCGGACTCTTACGAACAGAACGCACGCGAGCACGGAGCGACCCCTCAAGCCAATGCGTTTGAGATGCTTGCGAAATCCATCCGTTCACTAACGAAGGCGGGGAAGGGGGAGTAAAGGTTATGGCCTTGTTTCGTACATTCGAGGAAGCGGTGGAGGCGATCTATCCGCCTGACCGCAGACCGCGTGTGCGTACCCTGCGTGAAAGAATGGCGGCCGTGCAATGCGTCGTCTACGACGGCCGTGAGTGCTATACCACCGACGCTCTGATCGAAAAATTCAAGGCTCAGCTATGCAAGGCTACCGCTCCAAGCTCAAACCAGTTAAGCGGCGCAAGAAAACGAAGGAAGGGGCCGAAACGTATTGGGTCGCGCGTGGCTTCATTCCAGTTCGAAGACGAGACGGCACTTTCGCCCGAAGACGAATTGAACGCAGCCTTGGAGGCCACACGGCTAAGGAAAGGCAAGCCGAAGTCGATAAGCTCAACCAAGCCTTTGAAGATGCTGCCCAGAACATCAGTCTGACGTTTGCGAAGGCGTACAACAATTATATCGGCGTCGGTAAAGAAGTGCCGATGCTAGGCGAACAGATCCTTCACGAACTCGGCGTCCGCCAGTGCATTGAGATTGACGATAGCGTAATGCTTGCGGCGAAGGCTGTTATTTTCAAAGCCGACGCTAAGCCTTCCTATATCAACCGCCACCTCTACACGCCTGTTCATGCCATCCTGAAGATGGCGCTCAAGGAAGCGACGCCTCAGTTGACGCGGCCGGAGGGTCACAAGGACTCGCCAGAAATTCAAATCCCGGATCAGAACTGGTTCCGCGTTGTCGGGCAGCAAATGGGGATCGACACCCGCGCCCTGGTTTACTTCCTGACGATCCACGGCCGCCGTCTCGGGGATGCCCTCGGACGCATCCCAGACAACTTCGACCCGACGGCCGGGACGCTAATGATCGGCAAGACCAAGACGGGCAAGCCGCTATTCATCGATCTGCATCCGACCGTGGTCGAGGCGTTCAAGCTGATGCCGGACTGGCAGAAGCGCCGCTGGCTGTTCAGAGACGGACCCAACTCCGGCAACAACGTCCGGAAGGACATTCTCGTCGCGGTGCTAAAGGCCAACGGCTTCGACCCAAAAGACTTCCAGCGCAAGGTGAAGGGGCGGCCGCCGCAGATCGATGAGGCGAAGGCCCGCGACTACATCCGCGAGCACGGCTCGGTGCCCTACTTCGGAACACATGCCATCGGGCGGCATTCAGCGGCGACGCGAGCTTTGCTCGCCGGGTACAGCCTGCTCCACGTGCAGAAGATGTACGGCTGGGACACCATCGAAATGCTCTCGCGCCGCTATGGTCACTTGGCGAAGGCTGAGACGAATGCGGCAGTGCACAAGGTTGCAGATGCGTTCATTGAACAAATTGAAAACAAATCAAAGAAGGAAAGCGGCGAACGCGATGGATATTAGAAAAGTGAATGATGACGAGATTGATGCGTTGCTACGCCGGTTTGCTCCGATACCTAGTCTTCATGACATTTGCCAGGTCTATGGCGTGTACTGCGAAGGCTATGTGAAGATTGGGTACGCTGCTAACTTAGCTAGCCGCGTCGGAGTATTTCGAACGTCGTGCCCCTTTCCTGTTGAGGCCATTTTCAGTCAGTCGGCAATGCGGGCGTCGGCTGTCGTGACGGAACAGCTACTTCATCTCCACTTCGGAGAACACCGCCATCGCGGCGAATGGTTCAAGATCGAAAAGACTGCGCTGCAAGAAATTGCCAAGGGCATAGATAGGGCCATCAGGTGGACGCAGGCCGCACATTCTAGGTTGATCACACAAGACGCCGATTACATCCAAACCTACCAAGACTTCGAGCGGGCGAATTGGCGGCCAGAGGGGGCAAAAGTGGGGCTGCGCGGGTGGGGCCTGAAATCAAAATCTATAGATTTACCCAACAAAACATGCTAAAAACCGTTTGCCATATAATCAATGAGACGCTGCCCTCCGAAGGCGAAGGTCACAGGTTCGAATCCTGTCGGGTGCGCCACCTAGCTAACAAGCAGCATTTCCTAAGAAAAACGAACGTTTTTAGCCCGACGGTACCTTGTGGAGGTTCCTTCGGTACCTAGATTTCATTTTTTTGGACCGCGTGAAGTTTCCTGTCAATCGCAAGCTCTGTCGAGGCTCGAAATGTGCTCGGCCATCGGGACGAAGATGACGAGTTGCACCGATAGTCCCTTAGAGAACGGAGGGCACTCTCAGTTTGACGTTACGCCTCCTCAGGCGAACGACAGAACGCACGTCGCGAGCCAACAGTAACGAAAAGCGACCTCGATAACATGGAGGGGCTCTATGGGAGCCCTTCTCGCGTTTTAGAAGTGCCAAGCTCGATACAAGATCGTGATAGCAGCAGCGAACACAACGAGACGGTACGCAAATTTAAGGAGGGTGGCGAGCAGCTCTACGTTTGCGGACTTCGGCACATCCCGAAGCTTCTCAAAATGCTCGTTGAGTGCTTGGTGCTCCAAGTAACGCTCTCGAAGGGTAGTTAGCTCTTCTGGTGTCGGTTCCCGCGCTCCCGGCGTTTGATCACGTACAGCACTGAACTTCTGCGCGATGACATCAGCAATTCTTGAGAACCGCATATGGGCGACGTAATTACCGCCACCGACCGTCCACAACTGCTTGCTCTCGCTCATCTGTATCCACCGATTACCTTGGTCTACACTTTCCCATAAATGTAGCCTTCGGGGAAATCTTGAGAGTCAGTTCACTATTGGCGACCCTATATCCACCGACCATCTCGGTCTTACCGAAATCCCAAAAGACGAACATCGCCAACGTGCCATCTCCAACTCGCTCAAGTCTGGACACATAATCTGCCAGTCCGGCGTTATCCAACTGAATCCTCAGGTCTCCGTCACTCTCTGACCAGAGATGAACCCACCAGCGGTATTCGGAAAGTTCTACATGAGCAATATCGGCTCGTGAGGGAGCAGTGCCGTGGAAGTTCAAATTGCCGTCGCACGTAAGCGCGGTAGTCGTCGTGGAAAAATTGAACACAGCGAGCAAGGCTATTCCGGCCAAAACTAATAGGCACAGCACTAGCTTCGCAGCTGACTTCACGGTCGCACCTCATTCTTTAGGTCATGCAAAGGCGCTGATCTAGTAACCGGCGAATCTTGTACAAAACTAGTATGAGGGTTCGCTAGGCTTATCCTTCTTGCGGGTTCCTCGCCCAGAGCGGACTGCCTGCTCAACTACGCCTTCGCCGGGAGAGATAATGGTCTGGACGTTCGCATTACCTAGATTCTTGTGAATCAAGCTGGTGGCTGTCACGCCGGTGCGCTTTGCTTCGTTGAAAAGCTCTTGAAGCTTTTCTCCAGAAATGGTCTCGCCATCAGGAGCCATGATCATTGTACTAAGAGAAAGCGTCCCTCGCTCTGCATCGGTGATCGAGCGACCATGTTCGATTAGCAATTCTGGAGCGACCTCATGCAACAAATCACGCATTCCTTCGCCGCCCGGATTTACTCGCTTGATCAGGTCTGGCGCGGAGCGTTGGGCTTCGAGATCAATTAAGTCTTCATCTGTAAATGGTACGTGGAAATCGTTGTACCGAATGAACGGCAGGCGGTTGACCCTCATTTGAAAGTGATAGTGCGGCTTCTGTGACTCGGGATTATTCGTATCGTGCCCAGCGTAATCATTCTCGCTACATGAGAATGACCACTCGAATTGCTTATATCTGATTGTCTCTTCAATAAGCTTGCCCGTACCTTCTTCTGGGAGATCGTTTATATTCTGCGCCCTTACATCTTCGTTTGCGACCCACCGAAGATAGCAGGACAGGTGGCGGTACCCGTACGCCGTAGCGACAGCTAGAAAGTCATTCTTCGTGAAACGGGGCGGCTTTAAGAGCCAATGATAGCACGGCATGATTCTGTAGAATGAGTTCAGCTCAGCTAGACACCAGTAACAGCGGCCGTCTTTGAACGCAGTGCTGAACTCAGCGTGCTCTTGCTGCGCCTGCTTTACACCTTCTGCATTTCGCTCGCTAATCTGTTCAGGCGTCAGACCGCGAATGTCTGAAGCGAGCTTCTTCCCTTCCGACTTTGGGTCTTGGCACATTGTTCGCTCTGATAGCGGTATGATTATCGGGAGAAATCCAAAGCCTTGTTTCGTCGTCTATCAGCCGAAGAGAGACCGAATCCAATAGGGCATTCCGAAAAGCAACGAGTACGCCCCAACGGGCGCTGTTATCAGAAAAAATGGCCCTGCGAACCCAAGAAAAAACATAATGAAGCTCTTCACGTTGACTGCCATCCAAAGCCAGTAGACTTCCCCGACAGTGAATAGCGCCATTAGAGCGAACGCCCCGGCCACGCCAAATGTCTCTTTGAGTTTCGTAAGCATGTGTGCCCCCGTGCATCACGAATCGCCCATGCTGTAGAGTACGGGGGATTGGGAGCATATGTCGTGAAGCGATAGTCGTGTTATCCACTGGTGCTGGCTATCGCCTTTAAAAATTACCTCATCGTGCCTTTCAGCGTGCAACGTACTCAGAATTAAATTGTGCGTTCGACTCGTCCAAAAGCCTGCGCAAGCTCTCATACACTTAATATGTCTGTGAACAGAACGATTCGCCCGACATACTGTCGGCGGTCACCCATCCAATCAGCTCTAATTGGCGTGGTACAATTGAGAGAGGCTAGAGCTATGAATTGGTCGCGAGGGCTCTTTCGAATTTGGATCGCTTTTACCGTAGTGTGGGTTCTATGTGTCGTTGGTGGTGCCTATAATGGTTGGCCCCAAAAGCAAGAGTGGACTCAGACTTCCGGCGCAAGCAATCCACGATCAGAACAAAGACCCGTTCGGCTTACCTATGTCGGTCCTGATGTCGGATCGGCACGCAAGCACATAGTTCAAGCCGCTGATGGCGCAAAGTACAGCATTGAAGCACCCGAGGGTGCAACGACAGAGCAAATCATAGCATTCGCACAAAAGAACATTCCAACGACGAACGCGACCCAATCAATATCGAAGCCCGCAAATGTTTTTGACCGATATGACACACCGCAGTCTGGTCCTCGGGAAAACTACAAATCGCCTACTGAGATTGACACTAAGTATCGTGAAGCTGTGTTAATTCACTTAGCGCAGGCTTCAATGGCAGCTATCTCAGTACCGGGAATCTTGTTCTTATTGGGTTGGACACTGCTATGGATTAGTCGAGGTTTTAAGAAGACATAGCTGGGGTGCTCATGGGAAATTGGTTAAATCTCACCGGGCTGTTATACGACATCACCGGCGCATATTTTCTCGTAAGAGCCGTCGTCTTCAATTCGAAAGAAAAAATTGCACAGCAGGTCGCTACGGCATGGAATTATAACAAGCATCTTATTCCGGCGGTCGTAGAACAAAGACTTGAGGGTGTGTTAGGGCTGATGTTGCTCGTGCTCGGGTTTATCCTGCAAGGATTAAGCGATTTTTGGGGCGGAGAGCGCGAAGAATTGCTTTTCGGTCTCGGACTCTTGGCAGCAATTTTACTCACTTATCGCCTGTCATCTCGTCTATTGATTCGTATCGGCACCGAACGAGTGATCGAATTTATCGAAGAGAAAAAACAAAAAGCTCAGGGAGAGGGGAAATCGAAGAACAATCCTGCGTAGTGCCTGAGTAATGGATCACGTCGGTGGTCAGCTGGCATTTTTTGTCATCATGTAGAAACGACATAGCTCCATCCACAACAGCATCTTGCCTTTGTCCGATGTTGAGCTGGCGTAGAACATTGATCCGTTACGCTCGACTCCGATCACAAGCACATCAGTGAGTTCGGCCTCTTCGGCGGCTTTCAGAACGTCGAGGGGTGGTGCTGGTGCGTAAGGATTGTAACCGTCGCCCTTTGGCTGTTCACTGGCATCGCTCATTTCATTATTTCCTTTTCCAATCACACAATGGGTCTCGCGCTAGCGTGGCGTTGTCCAAGTAAACCCCAACAAACAATCAACCTCAACTCGCCACCTGCACGAGGGCACGCACGTTCGCGCCCTGTGGTGTTGCGACCAACGAAGATCAAAATGAAAGAAACACCAAAAGTCTACTACGCAGACGGCAGACCTCTCAACCACTCGGTCGAAGTAACTCGCCAACTATGGCCGGTACTCCAAGACGTGAAGAAACTCGAAGCCGAACTCCTAGACCACGAGCGAAAGTATCTGAATGAACTCGCTCGCCAGATCACGGAGCGAGGTTACATAGAAAGTGCCAACGCTGGGAGATGGGCAGAAAACACTCTGCAAGCAGTAGAGCAACGACGTCTCAAGGCGGCAAAGATTGCTACACAGAAAAAGGCTCTCCCCAATGCGTAACACAAGAAGAGGTCGTAGAAGCCGCCAATCTCAAGAGGCTCTGGACTCACTTCACTATCGCAGCGTCTCAGCAAAGTCGCGACCGACGGCAATCACATTCAAAGGCGATCACCTCAAGCGCCAAAAGTTGTTGGACACCAAATCGGTAATCTATGGCGGCTGTGTCGGTATCCGCGCCGATGTCCACTTGAAGCGACATGGGAGGTTGAACCGTGGCTGATAGACCTTCACCGAAAGCCAAGCGCCTCGACGATACCGGACATAGGGCCGGCTGGGCGAAGTCCCCCTTCGTCAACATGAGAAATCAGGTCGTGGGGACGTGGCATGTCGTGGAGTATCTTTACGCTCTCGACCAAGCGACCTTGGACAGCGATTGGACCGAGCACTTTTGGCAGTGTCGTTGCGTTCAATGTGGAACGGAAGCGATCTTAGAACGACGTTACATTCGTGGTCGTTCTCAAAAGAAGTGTCCCGTATGTGTCGCCAGCCAGAAAGCTGAAAGGGTACGGCACGAGACCTTGAAGAAACTTCGAGTGAAACCCCAGGGTCGAAAACCTAAAGTCGATTGGGCAGAGATCAGGCGACTGACTCACGAGAAGACCGCCATTACCGAGATTGCTAAGCAGCTCGGATGCGCAACAGGAACGGTCGTAAACGCTCAGCAACGTATGGGCCTCAAGAGACCGCGCGTTTCGGTCAAGCAATACAAGGAGACGCTGCGAGTTCCCGTCGAAGTTCAGCGAGGGAAGGCAGCTAAGCGTCGCCGCGTAGAGAAGCTCGAAAGGCTGGTCTCAGGTAAGACCACGTGGAAGCATCTCAATGCTAACGGTCGTGTCGTGAAGTACGGCACCAACGAAGAGCGCATGGCTGCACGTAGACCTACAGAGGCTCAGAGAAAAGCTAGGCGTGAAGCCTATCGTCTCTCGAAGGGTCTTTCTGCCGATGCTGTTCTGAAGCGAACTGGGCGACCTCGTAAATATGCGTGAACCTGAGGTGAGCTTCGGGTTGTGTGCAGAGTGGCTTTAGGTGAAGTCAAAAATTCTACCGGAAAAATTCGCGTGGCAAGTAGACAAGGGCGCGGTACGACTTACCCCGGTAGCCCGGTCCGTTTCCATCTGAGACCAATCTGAGCACAAACGCACTTCCGATTAGAACTCACAGAACGCAGCTCACCTTCAGAAACTCGCAGCTCACTCGAAGCTCTCATTCAGCTCGACACCACGACAGCATGGGGGGACTTCAAGCGGCGCACTGCGCTACCGAGCTGCCGTCGGTCGCCTCTAAGTAGGTTGCACATAACAACTCTGGAATTGACTCAGGAGGGGCGTTCGCTCTCGACCTCAATCAGCTTCGGAGCAAACGCGCCGACCGCGCCTCGTTGAAATTCAGGGCATCTACGGGTCTTCTGAGAGCTTTCGATGGAACCTCGGTCGAATGGCCTTGGTGAGACCGCAAGTGGACGCGAGGTGGCTTTGGGTTGCACCGGCGGAATTTCCGGGACGTCCCGGAAAATGAGCCGTGCGAACACCATTGTCACCGCCCTCTGTCACTGACCTGAAGAAACCCGATGCAACTCAAGGGGCCATACTGGACACAGAGTCTATTTGGTCCTTTGCTCCGTATATGCGAAACACGACCAATCAGGGGCTTCTCATGGAATACGCATTCTGTGAGAAGTCTCTCGTTTGGCCCAAAATCATTGAGTCAAATTGACTCGGGATTCTTGACGGTCGTCCAGACTTCTCACATTTTCGTCGAAGCAATTTCGAAACGTGAGAACTCCAGGGCATCTTCGAGGGCACCATGAAACAGGCACGAACACTCACCGACGCACGGCACGCGCAGGCGCTCAAAGCACTAGACCATCCACGAGACCGGCTCATGTACCTACTCAGTGCACGAGCTGGCCTTCGAGCTGTCGAGATTGCAGGACTCAAGTGGGACCGCATCGACTTCGACGAGAGAGTGCTTCGTTTGAAGACCACGAAGGGCAGGAAGCCACGAGCTGTTCCGATTGCCTCGGAGGTCTTCGACGCTCTGAAGCAATACGAAAAGCACTCTGGTCGCCATAGGTCCGGTCTCGTCTTCGTGAACACGCACAGCCGCCCAGGGCAACCACTGACGCCCAACAGTATCGCTGCATGGTTCCGCGACCTCTACACGCGACGTCTCGGCTGGGACGGCTATTCGAGTCACTCAGGACGGCGCACATTCTGCACGAAGGTCGCTCGCAAGATCACTGAAGCTGGAGGGTCGCTCAAAGACGTCCAGGCACTCATGGGCCACGAGAGCCTTCAGACGACCTCGCGCTACATCGACACCGATCCCGAAGCACAACGCAGAGTGGTCGATTTGATTTAACACAGAGAAACGGCAAGTCAGCTCTAGGTGCGGCTCGGGGAAACTCGGGCCGCTTCGCGTTTTTGCGCCTCTCTCGGTCCACCTAGATGGGTCCGAGCTAGGACAAAGCGTACATTATAACAAAACAATTCCAAAGCAACTACGAGCAAACACAATGAAGCACCCTTTGTTTCCCGAGGGCTGCCCGTTGGAGATCAACGACCATGTGAATCTGTTCCGAAAGAACCACACTTGGACTGGTCATCTTCTGAGGCGGCTCGGCACCAATCCAACTCAAGAGAAATTTGTAGCAATGGAGCACGATCTAAAAACTGTCGCCCTTCATGCCTTCGAGTACGCACTGCCATTCGACAAGAGCGTGAAGTTCACTGCGGTCGGCATCAGGTTGGTCTCGAAGGAAGACGTCGGGTACGACCGAGTAGCAATTATTCCGACTGAAGTTCTCATTCCCATGTGTCGCGCTGGAATGCCTCTGCGCTGGTATCTGGCTAGAAACGATTATCCCAATTTGTTCCTGTACTGGCAGACCGCAGACGTGAAGTCGAAAAAGCGGATTTGCACGTCCGTACCCCGTCTATTGTTCAATGGTCCGACAGACAGACACGTTAGGCCAATCTGGTCGCCGCTCCTCTTGCATCCCAAGGCGTGGGTCGTTCGAAAGAGCAAGCGACAGGGCAAGCCAAACAGAGACGATCTACCGGCGCTTCTGCGTCTTCACAAAATCTATCATGAGCGCGTGAAGGGCCACTCTTGGTCCCCTCTGCGCGACGCTGAGAAGGTCTTGGTGCGACCGGAGGCGATCAACTTCGAGCACTACTGTACTCCGTCGAAGCGGTGACAAAAGTCGAGAGTGTGGTGGCGCGACCTGCCGCCCCTCTCGAAGTGCTCCCCAATTGTCACCCACTTAAGGAAATACAATTGTCACTCACTTAAGGAAGAGGATTGTCCCCACCTAAAGGAATAGACCAGCTCTCATTGCCGGTCTCTGCCGATTATTTTTTCTGGCGGACCTATTTTCGTGAGCCAGATTCCGGCCAGACCCGCCGTCCATTGCTCACAGCATTAGGTCTTTGAGTTTATCGGCGGGACGACCTGAAGCTCTTACTCGCTTCGCTCGCGCTTCTACGACCATCCAAGATCGCCTTCTCATCAGCACACTCGAAGCCTCGCTGCGAAAACGCTCAGGGGACTTGAAGTTGTGCGCAGAGACGTCGCTTCCTCGATTTCAAAATAAGGGTACGATTTCCTAATAGGCACCCTAACCGCGAGCAAACGCTAAAATTGTGCAGTTCTCCATATAAGACCTATAGGCAGATGCACAAATTTCAATTCTCTCCTGTTGGCCTGATTTGATTGGTCTCCCGGCGCAGCCGCTCAAGGCGAGCTTGGGACCTGTCGCCAGTAGGTTTTAGGCACCTACTTCAAACAATCCCAGACGGCACTCGCGAAGTTCGCTTCGTGAGGTGAGCCCGTCGCATCTCATGGAAACAACCAATGGACTTTTTGCAGACGGCTAACGCCGCCTATTCGACCACGCTTGCCACGCTCTCAGATCGCGGAATGCGTCCGACATCACAGCACAGTCGTGCCCTTCACTCGCTATTGGGCACAATGTCCTACATCTTCCAAGGCAGGAGCCCAAAGACTGCTTCTCTGTCTTCGCTGTCGCCGGGTATGGCAAAGACCACTGCACTCGTTTCGTTCATCAATCACATTACAGCGAATCCCGGCGAGACAACCGAAGACGGCCACAAGTTCTCAGATGTCGGTATTCTCGTTTGCATCAATACGCTTGACGAAATCGAGGCGTTCGCTTCTCAGCTCGACCCTGCAAGACTGTGCGTGTGGGTAGGTCGTGAAGGCGAACTTGAACAACGCTGTGCCGCTCTCGGCAAGATCACCAAGCCGACAGACGCTCAGATACTCGTCACAACACATCGCCGCATAGAGATCGAACTGAACACTGCGGACGGTCTCAGAGACTTCGGGGATGCGTCGAGCCTAGCCTTCCAGGGAGAGCTGCGTCGTCTAAAAGTTTGGGACGAGGTCTTTCTGATGGGGACGCCGGTCGTCTTACCTCTGAAAGAACTTCGCCGCGCTGCCCCGTACTTGCGAGAGTTTGATGCAGAAGCCGGTAACACGTTGGACTTCGCTGCAAAGATCGCTCACCACCTGATAGAAGCTGGCAACGACAGCGTCGCTTGGACGTTTACAGACGTATGGCGCAAGCACAAGCTCGACCTCGAAGCAATCATTGAGCATCTCAGGCGAGACCGCAAGATTACCGATGGCCACCTAGAGTCACTCACCGACATCTTCAAGGCGGTCGAGTACATCTCTGGTCGCAAGGTAATCATCCGGTCAGACGGGAATGCTGTTGGTAACTCCGTGCTCACATACGAGCCAACAATTCCGCAGTCGTTTCTGCCAGTAGTGATCTTAGACGCATCAGGTCGCAAGGGCATCAGACGCACTTACGACAACATGGTCGCGGACAAGAAACTACACCGTCTCGAACCAGAGGTACCCAAGTCCTACAAGAACTTCGCCATCGACGTCTGGCACAAGGGTGGGGGCAAAGCGTCATTCATCAGTAACTTTCAGCATCGCGTTGAGGGCATTGCAAAGTGGATCGTCGCTCGCGTTCCAGATGGCGAGAGATGCCTTGTCATTCAGCACTTGCCAGACGGCCTCAGTGCTGGACAGCAAAGGGAGAAGCGTAAGAAGTACTTCCGACCTGTCATGCCAGACCTGTCTGCTGCGTTGGTTGCTTATCTTCAAACGCATCACCCTATGTTCGACGTGGATCGTCTCGCTTTTACGACGTGGGGGCAGCATCGCGGCCAGAACAAGTGGTCTGACTACGGGGCAGTGGTCGCAGCAGGAACACTCTTCAAGCCCGACAGCGTTTATGAAGCTACCTATCGCCTCTCTCGTCGCTTCAAGCCCGAGCGTGGTCTGCTCAAACAGCACTCGTTATCAGACTTCAAAATCGGTGAGTACGCCGACGACCTGCTGCAAGGGCTAGGTCGCATCAGAATACGGAAAGCATACCGAGGCGACTCGACAGTTTGTCCACCCGCTGTTGCGCTCGTGGTCGCTTCGACAAGCTCGAAGATACCTGAGCACCTCGGTCAGTGGTTTCCAGAGGCTCAAGTTCGGCAAGTGGTCTTGATGCCCGAAGCAGACATCGACGGCACTGCTGGTCGAGTGTTCGCGTACCTAAACAACTGGCACAAGCGGTCGGCTGTCGGAGCGTTTCTCAAGTTCAGAGACATTCAAGCTGCACTTGGGGTTAGCTCCAAGGACTTCCGACAGAACGTGCTGCGTAACAAGACACTCGAAGCGAAGTTACTGGAAATGAAGATCGTCAAGTTCTTCAAAGACGCGAGTTCGAAGTATGCGCAGGGCTGGCAAATCACTTCGATCATCGACAGCACTCGTGAGCAACTCGCAGACGAGCGTTCTTCGTGCGCGTCTGTCTATGGCTTCGCAGCGTAACTCTCTCAATACCCAAACGATCAACGAAAGGTATTCACAACGAGGACACACAATGAACCTCAAGAAATTCACTCAATCTGAACGGACACTGAAGCTCGGCAAAGAGCGCGTCCAGTATCACAGCGAGCACCCCGAGACGACTAGAGGCGGCGTTGGTAGCGGTCGCCGTCGATGGGATGGGTCTGCGCCTAGCTTCACCGACTACGCGGCGATAAAGTATGAGACGTCTACTCAAAGTGTGCAGGCATACCTCGCTCGATATTCTGCTCTCGGTATTGACGTTTTGAAAGCCGTCATCGGCACGACCTTCGACAGAGGAAGTATGCTAGACACACTTGCTCTTATGCCGCCCGAAGATCGTTTGCCGTACATCAAGCGGCGAGCAATCCCTATTCACAAGCGAAAAGATGTCTGCCGAGTTCGGTTTCCAGAAGCGGTCTGAGAAGCTCGCTTCGCTCTCTGATAACCCAGCGCCAAGCACGAAGACCATAGTAGCTGATTACAACACCGAACTTCACGACAAGTGCAAGCAATCGGCCATCCTGGTCGATCAAGCCATCTCAGAATGGCAAGCACATTACCGCGTGAAGAACTTCGACACTCCCGAGAATTGGCGCTTCTGGCATCCATACTTCGTCGTTTGCGACAAAGACGGTTTCAGACCCCATGCGGTCGTGCCGCCTGACGACCTCGTGGATGTGTTCGTGACGGCTCGGGAACTTCAGTTTTCGGTCTTCGACCTACAAATGCTCTTGACCCCGTTCTCGTCTCAGACAGAGCGGGTCATTCAACACCTGAGACGGGCGGCGTAAGCTGCCCGCTTCATTGCGCTCGCCGTTGCCGCTCTCTAGCAGGGCGGCGAGTTAGCTAACTTCAAAAGGAGAACAGCCTAATGGCCGTTCAATCGTTCCAATCGTATGTGCCCCCTTCGACGGATACTTCGTACGGAACAAATACCAATTTCCTTCCCGTTGCTCCCGCTGCCCGCGATTACTCCAACACAGTCTCGCGAGTTCAGGTGACGGCACCTGACCCAACGAAAGTTGAAATCGGCGGATTCGTCACCACGAAAGAGGCCGCATATGCTGCTGGTCTCATTTCATTGGACGACGTGCATTCTGGACCTGTCGCCACACAAGAGGGCGCACGGCATGAGATTGCACACCGAGAAGCGGAACAGGTTGC
>Ga0256762_1000005_pt1 | contig 34872 bp, 23 predicted proteins | sample MC6MC0913MT_FD_186052 | JGI IMG/M metagenome (GOLD analysis project Ga0256762, IMG submission 186052) | Metatranscriptome of enriched soil aggregate microbial communities from Iowa State University, Ames, United States - MC6-MC0913-MT... | ecosystem: Environmental > Terrestrial > Soil >...
ACGCTCCAGATGCATGCCTTGCGACGACTTCAGCAGAATGACTTCTTCAGGGATCGCCGTGGCCTTGATGTATTCGGCCAATGCCTCAACGGTGGTAAACGATTTGAATCGCCCCTCGGCAATGTCGGCGTCTGTTGCGCGTGCGAACTTGCCGTACGGCCCGACGAAGATGACCTCGTCCACGATCGTCTTTGCAGCTTTGAAAGTGTCGCGGTATCGAGGGACGTTGTTGCCCTGATAGTCGCTGATCTGACCCAGAATAAAGCGCTTGCGTGGTGCCGAGATCGTTTTCAAAGCCTCTAACGGCAGATGGATGCTGTGATAGGGCGATTTCGCGGTATCCAATATGAAAGTCGGTCCGTTATCGATGTGATGCACGCTCATCCGGCCGAATATCGGATCAAAGGTCCGAATGCGCTCCGCCACAAGTCGTGGCGGGCACCCGAGTTCCAACGCCGCGGTCGCTGCCGCCGCAACCGGCAGCCAATGGTGCAGTCCTACGAGCCGCGTTTCGAGGCGGACGACTTGGGACTGCTTTGCGAGATTGAATGCGAGAGTGCCTCGCGTTGATACTTCCGCATCGCGAACGCGATAGTCGCCATTGTCGATGCCGAAAGTCACTTTCCGCGCCTGCGTTATCTCGGCCATTGCGAGGGTCAACGGATCGTCGGCGTTCAATATCGCCAGACCCGATTGAGAGAGTGCGCGCACCAGCTCTGATTTCTCCTTGCGACGGCTTCCAGAGTCCGAAATGCGCTGTAGTGTTCGAGTGCCACGAGCGTAACGATGGCGATATCGGGCTGCATAAGTTGCGCAATTGGTTGGATATGGCCGATTGCGCCGGTTCCCGCTTCCATGATGACGTAGTCGTCATCGGACTTCATTCGACGCAGGGTCTTGGCCGCGTCACGCAAGCCGTTGTCAAACACCTGCGTCAGAACCTGCGAATTTCCCGAGAGGATATGTGAAAGCAGACTGACCGTCGTCGTCTTGGCGCTGCTTCCGGTTACCGCAACAATTCGGGCATTGCACCGCAAGCGATTGGCGCGTGCATGGAGTTGCCGTAAGTGCTGTCGTGCAATCTTTTGCGACGAAATATACGCGCTCGCTGCGTCGGACGCGAACTTGCGCATCTTGGTCACGGCCGGCATGGTGCCCCCATTGCTACCGATTATACGAACATGATTTCGTTCAAAGGTCAGATGTGCGGATCACCCATTCCGTAGCGCCTGCTCCATTTGATAAGACGTTTGCGCGGGCCGGCCCAAATGCTGCGGCTCCGGCTCAAAAGGCCATCCAGTGACGTCGCCAATCCGGAATCGCTCACCTCCTTCCGCAGATCTTCGAATGCCGAAATCATGTGGCGCTCCACAAGCGGAAGCTGATCGATCCTTCTGCGCAGGGGGAGCGTTTGATCAAAGGTTTCACAGTTTTCTAACTGTTCGGCATTCGCAAAGGCGATCATCGTGCGGATGCACTTTTCGCATCGCGAGCAGTTACCGGTCGGTCTGAGATTTTCGTGACAAACTCGCAGGTGCCGTCGCACGAGAGGATTGTCGGCAATGACCTTGACCTTGCCCGTCCGTGTCAGCGTCGCGTCGCAATGCTCCGTCGTCATGATGCTCGACGACCAGAACGGATCGAGATCCCAATGAGATCCCCAAGGCAAGGGGTCATGATAGGGAAGGCTCGACGGGATGCGGAGGAGAGAGACGTTTTCACTCAACAGGTGACCGAGCGCGGCAAGTGCGCCGCCGTGGCTCTTCTGCCAGGAGCATTTACGCATCGCCCGGAGTTCGCGCAAATTCGTCGAGATCAAGATGGAATCGGCTCCGAACGAGGAAGCCGTTTCGCGAAAGCCCGGAAGGGCCGCGTCGAGACGCACGCGATCCGATAGCAGAAAATCGTAGCCGTGCACGAACACGAGCGCTTGCGGCGGCGGCTTGGCGGTTATGAGTTCGTAAAATGAGTCGACGCCCGCCGTGAAGCACTGCGCGATTTTACCGGCCTCATGGCGCTGGCGATCGACGGTTCCGGCAGCGACGATTTTGGCGCCGGGGAGATCCCACCACTCTCTCAATTGTTCGACGATCTTCGGGGTATTTCTGAGCCACGTCCGATCGACAGGCTCATCGAGGAAGATGACTTCGTTGCGCGCCGCCGCTGGTACAAACAGCGCGCTGGCGAATGCCTCAGGACTTGCCGTCAACTGAGCATCGGCCGAAGAAAACCAGAGCAACTCGCCGTCGACATCGGCCTGGACAACGCTGGCGCCGCTATCGTTGCGATAGGCACGCAGCTTACTAATGCGCATTGACTGGACCCCCGCACGCAGAAGACTTCGGTCGGACTATGGAATGCCTTGCAAGCTCAGAAGCGTCCCAGCCGGAGGCGCGCCACCGGACAGCGACAGAGTTCGTGTTAGAGAATTTTCCTGCGTATCCCTCCGCATACGATCTATCCCTACGACCCAAACACCGTTCACTAAAATCCACTGTTCAGTTTACGGAGCGTATTTACGGGGTACGCTGCGCATAAGGACCCGTAATCCCCAACAATTTTTTGAAAGGACTGAACGGCCGTATCGATATTGCGGGTGGTGAGACGTATTAGTGAGTGGGGTTGATCCGGCTCAGCTCGTCGCCGATGAGTTCAACGACACCTAGAGCTTCGGCCGCCGTCGCTGCAGCCAGCGCGCCGATGAAGGTATTATTGATGATGACGGCGGCGAGGTACGGCAACCCCGACGCCGGTGGATCATAGACCGCCAGTACCACGTTCGTGGGCATCCCAACGTCTTTCGCTAAACAAGGCACTGATCGATGGACGGCTGCCGAAGGCCGCCGAGCCGATTATTATTGCTCCCGCAATGCCTTGTGCATGCTGTCCATGAGCGGTTGCACGAGATAGGTCAGAGGCGTTCGACTCCCGGTCTTGATCAGAATTTCGGCGGGCATCCCCGGCTGCAGGCGATGTCCAAGCCGTTCGAATTCCGTGCGGGAGATACCGATGATCGCACTGTAGTAGGGCTCGCCGGTACGCTGATCTGTCACCGAGTCCGCCGAGACCTGAAGGACGTTCCCGGTCAGAAATGGGGTGGTCCGCTGCTTGAAAGCCGAAAATCGGACTTCCGTGGGTTGGCCTTTGGCGACCTCGTCGATGTCGAGCGGCCGCACCCGCGCTTCCACGACCAGGGCATCGGCGCCGGGAACGATTTCGAGGATCGTTTCGCCGGGCCGGATGACGCCGCCAATCGTGTGGACACGCGAATTGACGACAACGCCGGCCACCGGAGCCAGGATTGCCAGCCGTGCAAGCTCGTCGCCGGAAGCCTGATATTCTTCATTGAGGTTGAAAATCCGCCGCTCGATATCCTGAAGCTCCGCCAGGATGTCGCTCTGACGCTTCAGCGTCAGCTGCCGGATGGAAAATTCCGTCTCGTCGATCTCCTTGCGGGCTTTGGCGATCGAGGCATCGATCTGACCCAAACTCCCCGTCAGCTGGACGTGCTCTCGCCGTATCGAATGCACCCGTTGCCGGGTGACGTAGCCGCGCGTGAACATTTTCTCTATGACCGCCTGCTCCTTAGCGGCGAGATCGGATTGCTCGATCGTCGAGGCGCGCTGAGAAGTTAACCCCGTAATTTCCTCTTTGAGCTGGCCGATTTTTTGAAGCGAGATTTTGATCTGGCCTGCCAGTTCCTGGCGTCGGCCGGCAAAGAGTCGTTGCTGGTCCAGAACCGTGCGGCGGATTTCCGATGATCGCGCCGCTTCGGCCAGAAGCTTGTCCGGAAAAACGATCGTGTCGGCGCCGTCCCGCTCGGCGACGAGGCGTGCCCGGGTTGCTACAGATGAGAAATAGGCGGCCCGAGCGAGCGCATGCCGGACCTTGGCCTTGCCATCATCGAGTTCGATCAGAACGCTATTGGCTTTGACGATATCGCCGTCTTGAACGTGGATGGCTTTGACGGTTCCACCGTCTACGTGCTGGATCTCCTTGCGCTTCGAAGCGACCGCGACTTTGCCAGACGCGACGACCGCGCTTGCCAGCGGAGCCATTGCCGACCATGCGCCAAGTCCGCCGACGGCGATGCCGATGGCGGCCAGGCCCAACAGGATTGCGGGCCGGCGAGTGCGGCGGCGCCGGGTCGGACGCGCGGCGGAAATTTGCCAGGATTGCGATTTTTGTTCAGGTATTGAACCGAGCTTTTGCATCGCCATTCCCTGAAAGAGGAGCGCCACGCCAAGCAGGGCCCGACACGACCGGAGCAAGGATCGGCTTTTCATCCGGGCGTCCGGTCATTGCCGCAATGACCGACTTGGTGGTTCCGAAATGTTTGATCCGGCCCTCGCTCAGAACGAGGAGCTTGTCGGCCGTGCCGAGCACGAGTGGCTTGTGTGTGATGATGATGATGGTCCGTCGGCGGCTTTTGAGAATGGCAACGGCGCGCCGCAAGGCGGTTTCGCCTTCGCTGTCGAGATTGGCATTGGGTTCGTCGAGCACCACGAGACGGGGATTGCCGAAAAAGGCGCGCGCCAGGCCGAGCCGTTGACGCTGCCCGCCTGCGATATTGCGGCCCGCATCCTCGATCATGGTCTCGTAGCCTTGTGGTAGCCGCAGGATCATGTCGTGAGCGCCGGCAAGTTTCGCGGCTTCGACAACGGCAGGAGCATCGACGTTACCGAAGCGCGAGATGTTCTGAGCCACCGTGCCGCCAAGGAGTTCGATTTCTTGCGGCAGATATCCGAGATACGGCCCGAGTTCCTCGCTGGGCCAACCCGAAACCTCGGCTCCGTCGAGACGCACGCTGCCGAGCGTTGGCGCACTAATTCCGACCAGCAGACGCGCCAGTGACGACTTTCCCGCACCGCTTGGGCCCAGGATGCCGAGTGTTTCTCCAGGTTCGATCGCGAATGTGAGTCCCGACAGCACGGGTGGTGCGACAGGCGCAAGGCGCATCCCGACGTTGTCGAGTTCGAGACGTCCCTGCGGAGCCGGCAGCGCCATGCGATCGTTTGCCTGCCCCGTATTCTCCAATGCAGCCTTCAGGCGCCTGTACGCAGCACGCGCGTTGACGAAGCCGCGCCATTGGCCCATTGCCGCCTCGACCGGCGCTAATGCCCGTCCCATGATGATGGAAGCCGCGATCATGATGCCTGCCGTGGTCGCTCCATCCATGACCAGCAACGCACCGACCCCGAGAATAGCGACCTGCAGGGTAAGCCGTACGCTCTTCGCTATCGCCTGCAGGACGCCGAGACGGTCGCTGGCAAGCGCCTGCCAGGCGACGCCGTCTCGCCGATGGCTTTCCCAAAGTGCTTCAAGCCTCCCGAGCATGCCCATGACCCGGATCGAATTCGAGCTGCGCGCGAAAATATCGACGAGTTCATTCGACCAGCGCATCGAGGAACCGGCCTCCCGCAGAGGGTTGCGAACGGCAAATTCGCTCGCGAGGGCTAAGCAGAGGATTGTGATGCCGCCGACGGTCGCGACAACACCGAGCCAGGGATGCAAGAAGTAAATGATGGCGAGATAGATCGGCGTCCACGGCGCATCAAAAAGGGCAAGGATGCCGGCGCCGGTCATGAACGTGCGCATCGTCTCGAGATCGCGCAGCGGCTGGCTGGCCGCTGCTTCTTGGCCGGCTGCACGGTCTTCGACGGCAGTTCCGAACAGCAGCGCTCCGAGCATCTCGTCGAGTTCGGCGCCGAGCCGCACCAGGAGGCGCGATCGAGCGATTTCAACGAACATGACAATGACGAGCAGGACGACGGCGAGCACTGTTAACGCGATGAGCGTCTCGCGACTGCGCGCGGCGAGCACGCGGTCGTAAATCTGCATCATGTAGAGTGGCACGATCAGCGCCGCGAGGTTGATAAACAGGCTGAACAGGCCAACGACGACAAATCCGCCACGAACGGCAGAAAGTGCGCGCCTGAGGGAATTCGTTCGCGACGCACTCACGCTCGTAACCTCGTCACTTCAAATGCGGACAATAAAAAGATTCGAAACATGCATTGCGCGAGCGCGACCCGAAGATCGCGCTCGCATGTGAACGCTTAGGTGATTACATCGTCGTGATAGAGAATGAAGTTGCCGTCCTTGAGCATCTTCTGGCTGACACCGACAAGCTCGATCGTATCGTTGTAGCCATCGCCATCGGTATCTCCGAGATTGATGGTCGTACCGTGCCGGCCTGACGTCATGGCTTCCTGGACATCGTAGAACGTATCGAATTGCGCCAGCTCGGAGAGATCGATTTTATCCTGCTTCACGCTGAAATCGGTGATCTTGTCCTTGTCCGATCCCATGCCGAAGGCGAAGACATCGTAGCCCGAACCGCCCGAGAGCCGATCGTTGCCGGCATCGCCGACGATGAGATCGTTTCCGGAACCGCCGTACACGCAATCGTCGCCCGCGCCGCCGTAGCAGAAATCGTTGCCGCTATCGCCACTGACGGTGTCTTTGCCCTCGTCTCCATAGAGCCAGTCGTTTCCATTGCCGCCGGAGACGCGATCATTGTCGCTTTCACCGTGTACGGTGTCGTTGCCGGCGCCGCCGGAGACACAGTCATTGCCGGCGCCGCCGTAAACAAGATCATCGCCAGCATCGCCGCTGACCATGTCTTTGCCGTCGCCGCCAAAGAGCTCGTCGTAGCCCTTACCGCCATAGATGTTATCATTGCCCTCTTTTCCGAGAGCAATATCGTTGCCGTCGCCGCAGACGATTTTATCGTTGCCTTCGCCGCCGTTGGCCCAGTCATCCCCGCTGCCGAGATCAAGATAGTCGTTGCCTTTCTCACCGGCGACATTGTCGTTTCCGACACCTCCGTAAGCGGAATCATTGCCTTCGCCGCCCCGCAGGAAGTCGTCTCCTTTACCGCCGTCGAGATAATCTTTCCCGGCATCGCCATAGAGGGTGTCGTTACCGGAATTGCCGTAGATCTTGTCGTTGCCGTTCCCGCCGATCATGAGGTCGGCTTTCAGGAAAGCATTGCCGTCGGCGTCATACATAACGTCGGCGCCGCGCAGATAATCGCCCTTGTTGCTCCCCTCCATCAGGTTGGCGACTTGGAAGGAATCGAGATGCAAGTGGCTGACAGTGCCGCTGTGGTCAGTGCTTCCGCTGTTGCGCTCGAGAATCTCCGCGAACGTCGTGCCTTTGATGTCGGCAATCAGCTCCGGATTGTCGGCCAGCCGGTTCTCGTAATAGAACGCATCGGTCGTCTTCAGCAGATCGAACTGGATGGCGCTGAGAAGTGTGAATGTCGTGCCAAGCTGGCTGCCGCCGTGGTGCTCCTCAAGGAGACCGCCGACGATCGAATCGAGCTTCGTGATGTCGTCGCCGTAGACGCCCTTCAGCGAAGCCAGGACCGTCGAATCGAGATGGTTCGCCGTTCCGAACGCGTCGAAGCTGCTGTACGTGGAAAGCCCAAGCCCGGCACGCAGCTCGTTGTAATTCCATACGCCGTGGTCGCGGCCTCGCTGGATATCGAAAGCCTCAAGGTCGACGGTCGTGCCGAGGCCGCCGAACAGCGCTTCGCGGTTGCCGTCCGCAACCTTGCCGTCAATCTCCTGCGCCGACTGTGCAGCAAGCCCCCGGATCCACGAGTCGATACCTTCTGTCGTGTCCGCGCGGGCATCCGGTGAAAAGTTTCCGAGCGCAGAGAACGCCTGGGCCAGAGATATGACGGTACCGGCCCCGTTGGCATCTATCACGGTGTAATCGTTGCTCGACTGATCATGGCCGAAGCGGAATGCGACCGTCGTCCACTCGTTGATGATGCCGGCGCCGATCGAGTTATAGGTCTCATTCCCAATGAAATTCTTGTAGGCGTCGAGCAGGTTGTCGGCGTTGTCGCCGATCAGCGTCGGGACATACTCGTCGAACACGACGTGCTGCCATTCCGCTTCTGTGATGGCGCGCGCCGCCTCGAACTTCTGATCGTCCGTCCACGACACGCCGGTGGCGCTGAGATGATGCTCGATCTGATCGACTTGATAGTTGTGCTCGCGCGCCCATGCCGTTTGCAAAGTCACCAGCGGCGTCTGCTGGCTGGCCCGGTTGTCGCCGGCATAATAAATGCCTTCGAATGTACCGTCCGCCGCAGCTAAGGGATCGGGCAGGCCAGCAAATCCGGGCTGCTGATAAATTCCGAGAACTTGGCGCGCGGTCAGCCCTGAATCGTCGGCGACGTCCTGGATCGTCGGCAACAGACCGTTGTCGCCCAAAAGCAATTTCGCCGACTGCGTATGATCGGCATTGTCGGCGCGGGCAAGAGCCAAGCGAGCGTCGTTGTCGCCGTAGACCATGCCGAGGTCGAGGAAACTCGTCTCCTCGTTGATCTGTTGGCGCACGCCGTGTTCGTCAACTTCGCCCAAGGTACGCGCAAACGGGAAAGGCAGCCCGTCCATCAGAAGCGGAACGTCGCCGCTGAGTGTCGAGGCTTCGGCCACGTCGTGGGTGAGAATTTGACCGAAAAAGTCGAACAGTTCATTGGCGCCGGCGGTGCTTGGATTGTTCTGATGGTTCGCGTCCAAGTCCATCACCGCAGTGGAGATGGCTTCTGCTTGCGGCATGTCGCCGGTGTAGCCGATTTGTGGGATCGGAATAGGGGGTGGGTTTGTTGGAGCTACCGGGAGCACCATGCCGTTGGGGCCGGGAGGACCGCCGAATGGCGCTCCAAAACTGCCATCGCTGTTGTTTGTTTCGTACTGCGCCGCCGTGATTCTTAAATAAACATCATCGACCTGCCCGCCATCTGTATTGCCGTCTCCGTTCGACTGGCGCGCAATGAGTTGGTCAAGACCAGCATAAATATCGGTAACTGCCATTGTCAGCTCCCATCCCAGAATTGATTTGGCACAGCCCGTCGTTTCCCAACGGAGCGAGGCCCATTGAAATTCAATTGGAGTCATTGAATGAGGATGCAGGCTAAGACGCCCGCATATAGGAAAATGTTGTGATGTTGAGCCCCGCGCCGACGGGGCAAAGAATCACGGAGTACGCACCAACACACCTCCAATGCGATGAAGCATCGCAAGAGACGCAGAAATTACACATATTACATTTTCGTATTCTAATTTGAATTTTATAATCATTCAACTGACTAATTTGAATTGGCTGTTCCGGGAATTGCGGGGTTGCTGGAAATTGGCGACAGCGATGGATTTGGGAGTCTTTATTCTATGAAGCAAATCAGGGTCATAAATTTTTGAACACGTGTAATGGGCGCCGATTTGTTTTCAAAGAATTTGCCCAAATTATTTCTTCCGAGTACTTCAAAAGGTGTATTCAGAATCCGATGACATAATGCACAACGGTCAGCAGAATTTTCAAATATGCCGTACACGCAGCAAAAGTCCTGATGGGCATGGCGTCATTCAAGAAAGTGTCTGAGCAAAGTTCCTTTGGAGCATGGTGTTGACTCGGCCCGATCTGAACCTTGAACGTCAATTTCCGACCTCAGAGGAAACAAGTCGGCGACGATGGAGAATAATCTCAGCATCGTTCTTTGAGAGATATGCACGGCACCGATCCCGCGCTGTCGGCTCCGAGTGGTCCGCCTGAAAAATGGTGAGGAAAGGAGAGCGCCGCGCCCGCGCGCTTTCGTTATGGTGCTGCCGGAGGGGATTGAACTCTCGACCTCTCCCTTACCAAGGGAGTGATTTACCGCAAAAAACCTCTGCAATCGCAGAGTCTTACGAACTCGAATTTTCTTCGTCACTGATTTTGTCACTGGTTTTCGCTGCTTCCAGATCTGTAGTGTCTACGTCGCGAACTGCCATCGAAACCTCATCGAGTTCGAAGTGCTCGTAGCGCTCTACCGCCGCGTCGCTCTCCCAATTGCCTGCTTTCTTCAGCCGCCGACGATCCATGCCGCCGGCAGTGAGACGACGGCCAAAGCTATGGCGGCCTATGTCGTGCGGGCGGACGTTGCCGAGCTTTGCCTTCCTCCTCGCGCGGCGGACCATGATTGACAAGCCGGAGCGGGTCTCCCACCCGAAGACTCGAGCATCCGGATCCGGGCCGAGCGCACCCTCTAGCGTGCATAACTCGGCGTATGCCTTGAGCGCGCGGATCAGTAGCGGCGGCATCAGCACACGGCGTTCCTTCCGGTTCTTCGTCTCGGGGTAGTAGTAAGTGCCCGCCGCGAAGTCGATGTGCCGCCAGATCGTCTTAGAAACGGCAGTCGTGCGCTCGCCGGTCAGGGTGACGGTCAGGAGCGCGGCGCGGTTCCTGGCCGCTGTACGCGGGCTCCTGCCGCTATGGGCGGCGGAGTCAGCAGCGACCAATATCAGCTTGTTGATATCCTTGTCAGTCGGCGGGTTCGTGGGCCGAACGGCGTTGGCTCCATCCGGACGCTTCCACTTCCTCTGCGGCGCCTTACCGGCTTCGACGGCAGCGTTATAGACGGATATGAAAGGCGTATAGACCTCGCGGTTGAGTGTTTTTGGTCCAGCGCTCGGCCTCAGTTCGCGTGCGAGCTTATCCAGCTCCACTTGCTCTATCTCATCGAGAAAGCGAGTCGCCCATTTGTCGAAGATTTTCGCGATTCTGTTGGTCGGATCTTTAATCGCCGGATCTGCGGTGCCGAAGTAGAGCGTGACGGCGTACGCGAAATTGCAGCGCCTCTTTGCGGACTTCGGCTTCTCGGATGCTTTGACGATTTCTGCCGATCGTTTCGTGAAGTTCGTTTGCGCCTTTATCCGATCACCAGTTTCGAGGCTTTCAAAATACGAATGTCCGTCATGGTAGCCTCGGATGTAGGCGCGCGCTCCTCGCGACCATCTTTCAGAGTAAGTTCGCTTGCCATCTTGTGTGCGGCTTTGCCAGAGCAACTTGAACGACACTTGGTAACCTCGCAGTCGATCCAATTACCCTTAGCGTACTGATCCAGAATGCTTCTTCCAATACATTGGTAAATAGTGGCCTGCTATTTCCAACAACATCCTCGCTCAGGCGAGTGAGAAGTATGAGAAAGAGATATCTTAGATATCGACGATATAGGAGTTGGATTGAGCATTATCTCTTCAATCCATATTGAAGTCACATTTGCGGCCTGACGCGACCGAAAACATACGGCCTGTTGGCACCCGCGAACATGGCGGACGTACGAACTCTCAACAACGTTCTTCGGAGATAATCCGCCACATCGCGTAGTTGTCATCTGCGTAGGTGCCGAGATGTTTGAGGAATCGACGGGACTGAGCGAGCTCGGTGAAGAGTCTGTATCTAACGACAAGCCACCCAATCTGATTCTTGGACCGGAAGATCCCCGTTACTTCGACTTGAAATACCATGCCGCGCCGCTCGGCGGTGAAAACGGCATTGCGGCTCGATTGCGCCAAGTCGCAATAGTTGGGCAACGTAACGCCAGCCTTCGTGGCAGTATAACCTATCAGATAAAAGCCCGAAAAAGCGCAGCGAACGCGGAAGCGGCGGCTATCGAGGCTACGAAATTGCTCTTAACTGGAAATGGAGAAAATTCAGACGACATCCTGAGGTTATTTCCAAGGCTCATACCGACGAAGCCGTATTGCGCAGATGATCTTTCCAACGGACTCGTGGTGAGAAGCAAAAAACATGCTTTGAAGAAACCCCATATCCAGGTCAATGGACCCTCTTCCGTTCGCTGGCTCGTGCATGACCTCGACTACGCAGAAGCGCGGTTCGCTCATAGAGATGCCTGTCTTCCTCCTCCGAACATTATTGCGATTAACAATGCGAACGGCCACGCGCATGCATTCATTCTGCTCGAAGTGCCTGTCGCGAAACATTCAGAAGCTCGACCGAAACCACTGCAGTTTCTAGCGGCGATAGAACGGGGCATAAGGCGACGTCTGAATGCGGACCCCGCCTATTCTGGATTAATATGCAAAAACCCCCTGAACTGCAGGTGGGAGGTGGAATGCAGACGCGCTAGACCTTACACATTGCTTGAGCTTGACGATTCGCTTTTCGAGCACGATAAGTCTTGGGATTTTTCACCAGCTATCGCCTACGGACATAGCCGGAATTGTGCGTGTTTTGACGCGGTACGGAAAATTGCCTATCGAGAAGTTCTTGATGCGAAACGTACGGGAATTAGCTGCCAACAATTTGAAGCATGGCTTGCATCGGTAGCTTGGCAAATCAATCTGAATTTTTCCCAGCCACTTCCACCGAGCGATATCCGAGCGATCGCGAAGTCCGTAGCAAAATGGACGTGGAAAAAATTCTCTGAGGAAGGGCTCAGTGCGCGACAGTCGCGGCTTGGGAAGCAGGGCATGGCTAAGCGTTGGCAGGGGCACACTCCAAACAGAGTGGCCAAGCCATGGACCACCCATGGCATTTCGGAACGCACATGGTATCGTCGCAGGAAACAGCAAAAAGCTACGATGTGTGATGCCCTAGATTCAACAGCCAATTAGGTGCTGGAATTTCGTCGGGCGTGCATCATCATCACAATCGGCTTGCAATAATGCATGCGGTGCGTATTACCCATTGCCAGGGGGCGTCGCATGCAACCACACAAACTTACAATCCACGACGTTTTCGAGAGGGAGCGGCGCTATGACGTGCCGCTTTACCAGCGTGCCTACGTGTGGGACGAGGAAGAGCAATGGACGCCGCTGTGGGACGACATCCGTAAGCAGGCCGAGCGCAATCTTGCTGAGCCGGAACCGAAAAGCACGCATTTTCTTGGTGCTGTTGTCTGGCGCAACAATCCCATTCTGGGCCGATCGATTGCCAAGGCTGATGTGATCGATGGACAGCAGCGTCTGACGACGCTGCAACTCTTCATAGTTGCCCTTCGAGATATAGCTCAGTCAATCGACCCCAAGCTCGCGGCCCAGGCGGCTAGGTGGACAAAAAATCCGGATCTAGATGGCTCGGACGAAGAGTTTAAGGTCTGGCCTACGAACGCGGATCGCCAGGTTTTCGCACGCGTAATGCGCGCTGGGAGCGCGGAGGCTGTCAGGCAGCTGTTTCGGCCAAACGAGAATGGCAGAGAAGTGGTGGCGTTGCCACGCATGGCGGAGGCTTATCTTTTCTTTGCGGACGCCATCGCAGACTTCGTCTCTGAAGCGAGTACGGGCGATGAAAAGATCAATCGAATACACTCCATCGTCCAGGCAATGCGGACATCCCTACAGTTCGTCGTCATCGAACTCGAGTCCGATGACGATCCACAAATAATCTTTGAAACTCTCAACGCTCGGGGGCAGCCGCTATTGCCGTCAGACCTCGTGCGCAACTACGTGTTCCTTAACGCGGCACGTCAGAACGGTCAGTCGAGCGACACGCTCTATGAGACTTACTGGAGAACATTCGACAACAAGCGCACGGCAGAGCCGAACAAAGATGGCGAAGACCGTTTTTGGCATGTGCAGGAGCGGCAGGGCCGGCTGACCCGGCCAAGAATAGATCTCTTTCTCTTTCACTACTTAACACTTGTTACCGAACAAGATTTGAACATTGGAGAGCTGTTTAAAGAGTTCAAGAAGTGGCATAGCACACGCAACGAACCTATTGAGCGTTTTCTCTCCGAGCTTGAAACTTTCAGCAAGCGCTTCTCGAACCTCATCGCCCCGACAGGAACAGACAGACTTTCTGTACTTGCACGACGCCTCAAAGCGCTGGACACAAGTACAGTCTATCCACTTTTGCTATTTCTCGGCTCGCTGCCCCGAGAGAAGGTTTCGCGGGACGAGATCGACGCGGCACTAGTCGATCTCGAGTCATTTCTAGTCCGACGTTTTGTGTGCAACCTCACCACAAAAAACTATAATCGCTTTTTCCTCGGTCTTCTTACCAAGGTAAAAAGAGCCGCTGACGCAGGCACGTCGGTAGCCAATACTGTTCGCGAAGAGTTGCTACGGTCCGTCGAAAATTCCGCAATTTGGCCGACCGACACCGAGTTCCGCAGAGCTTGGTTATCAAAACCGATCTACGTGCGCTCGAGGATTGACCGAGCAGCGATGGTCCTACGCGCTCTTGAAGAAGGGCTACGCACCCAACGCAATGAGGCGGTCTCTTTGCCGGCTGACCTGACCGTTGAACACCTGTTGCCACAAAAATATTCGCTATCGAATTATCCTTACGCGAAAGATATGCCGCGTCAGCAAGAGGAGAGTGACGAGGGTTGCCGCAAACGGATGCTCGACACGATCGGTAATCTTACGCTTTTAACACGAAGCTTAAACGCTTCGATCAGCAACGGTCCCTTTCCTGCAAAGCGATTGCAGATATCAGAAGATAGTGATCTGCGTCTTAACGCGACTTTTCGGAATGACGAACGAATTTCATGGTCGGAAACTGACGTTATCGCTCGTGCCGAAAAGCTGTTCGATATTGCAAGTTCGATTTGGCCGAGGCCGGCGGTCGAAAGCAAGATGGTCGAGAGCGAATCTGCTACGCGCACCTTTGTCGAAAAAATCGCCGCGATGATCGACGCTGGGATTATTGCAGATAAGGCGCCATTGACGCTTCGGCATCGAGGTAAGTCATTCGATGGCATTCTCACACGAGCCGGAATCAAGATCGAAGAAGGGACCTTTTCGCCGAGTATCGCCGCCACTCGGTGTTACGCGCGCGCCGGAAACGACAGACAGACGGAGAATGGCTGGCGCGCTTGGCGATCTGATACCGGTGCAACACTAAAAGAACTACTGGCATCTATTAATGATGATGCTATCGAAGAATAGTGGAGAGATCATTATCCGGGCTTGAGGATTGGGAGACGCTCGCTAAGCAGACCCGGATCACTTTAAGAGGGGAATGGCTTAGTATGGCACGAGGGACAACGAAGAACGCCAACGGCAACGGCACCAAGGGGCAGCTCGGCTTTGAAGCGGAATTGTTCCTGGCGGCCGACAAGCTCCGCAAGAACCTCGAACCCTCGGACTACAAACACGTAGTCCTTGGTTTGATCTTCCTCAAATATATCTCGGATGCTTTCGAGGCTCTTCACGTCAAGCTTGAGGCGGACGAGTTCGCGGATCCGGAAGATCCAGACCAATACTTGGCCGAGCGTGTGTTCTGGGTGCCGAAGGAGGCTCGCTGGTCACACCTGAAGGCGAACGCGAAGCAATCAGCGATCGGCAAGCTCATTGACGACGCCATGCTCGCCATCGAGGGCAAGAACCCACAGATCAAAGGTGTGCTACCGAAAGACTACGGCCGGCCGGCGCTCGACAAGGTGATGCTGGGCGAACTCATCGACCTCATTTCCAACATCGGACTCAATCAGGAGGCCGAGAAGTCAAAGGATGTGCTCGGTCGCGTCTACGAATATTTCCTGTCGCAGTTCGCGGGCGCTGAGGGCAAGCGCGGCGGCGAATTCTACACCCCGCGCTCCGTTGTGCGCCTGCTCGTCGAGATGCTGGAGCCGTACAAGGGCCGCGTCTATGACCCCTGCTGCGGCTCTGGCGGCATGTTTGTGCAGTCGGAGCGCTTTGTTGAAGAGCGTGGCGGCCGCGTCGGCGACATCTCCATCTGGGGGCAGGAGAGCAATTACACGACATGGCGGCTATGTCGGATGAATCTCGCCGTGCGCGGGATCGACGCCGACATCAAATGGAACAATGAGGGCTCGTTCCATAAGGACGAATTCCGCGACGAGAAATTCGACTTCATCCTCGCCAACCCGCCGTTCAACGTCTCGGATTGGGGTGGCGAACGACTGCGCGAGGATGGACGGTGGAAATACGGCACGCCGCCAGTCGGCAACGCAAACTTCGCATGGCTGCAACACATCGCACACCGTCTGAAGCCGACAGGAACGGCGGGCATCGTCCTCGCCAACGGTTCGATGTCGTCGACCCAATCGGGCGAGGGTGAGATCCGTAAGCAGTTCGTCGAAGGCGACGTGATCGAGTGCATGATCGCATTGCCCGGTCAGCTATTTTATTCGACCCAAATTCCCGTGTGTCTCTGGTTCATGGCGCGAGACAAGAAAAACCACAAATTCCGCGACCGCCGCGGCGAGGTTCTGTTCGTCGATGCGCGCAAGCTCGGTCACATGGTGGATCGAACACGAAAGGAATTCTCCGACGAGGAAATCACGAAGATCGCCGACGCCTATCATGCGTGGCGAGGTGAGAAGGACGCCATAGCAGAGCACGGCGCTTACGAGGACATCCCAGGGTTCTGCAAGTCGGCGAGCCTCGATATCATTCGCTCGCACAATTACGTGCTCACGCCAGGGCGATATGTTGGTGCCGCAGGACCGGAAGACGACGAAATGCCATTCGAAGAGCGATTTACGGCGCTTCGAACGAAACTGGAACGGGAGTTCGAAGAGGCACAAGATCTTCAGAGCATGATTTCCGGAAATCTCGCGCGACTGGTCATCTGATGCTTGGATCGCTTGATAAGCCCGTCCACGTTCCGAGCGAGGCCGCCAATTGGGCAGTAGCCGACGGTTGGCACCGGCTCGATGATCTTTGTGAGGGCGTGTTCGATTGCCCCCATACAACCCCAACATTGGCTAGTCATGGGCCCTACGTCGTCAGATCGCAGGACATCAGAACTGGTGTCTTTCGATTGTCGGGAGCAGGCCAAGTCTCCGAAGAAACGTACAAGGATCGAATTGCGCGGGCCGAACCGAGATATGGCGACCTTTTCTACAGTCGTGAAGGGACTTACTTCGGGATTGCCGCGGAGGTACCGCCGCGAACCAGAGTCTGCCTCGGTCAGAGAATGGTGCTGATCCGGCCCGATGCAAAAAAATTAGACTATCGCTTTCTCAAGTATTGGCTCAATTCCTCACTGATGGCGCGGCACATCGCGGGCTTTCGGGACGGCACAGTTGCCGAGCGCCTCAACATGCCAGTTATCCGTGCCTTGCCAATTCCGGCGTTGGAAATAGGCGTCCAAGGAGCTATCGGCTGCATCCTCGGTGCCCTCGACGACAAGATTGAGCTCAACAGGCGGATGAATGAAACGCTGGAGGCGATGGCGCGAGCGATCTTCAAGGATTGGTTTGTCGACTTCGGTCCGACCCGCGCGAAGATGGAAGGCCGCGCGCCCAACCTCGCCCCCGACATCTGGTCCGTTTTCCCCGATCGCCTCGATGATGACGGCAAGCCTGATGGATGGACGCAAGGCTCGGTGTCGAACGTTGCGAGCATAATGAAGGAGACGGTAAATCCTCAATCACTGCCCGACGTAATATTTTCCCATTATAGCATTCCTGCTTACGATAGCGGACAGAAGCCGGGTCTCGATCGGGGGGCGGACATCAAGAGCAATAAGACCGTCGTACCGACAAACTCCGTTCTACTTTCCAAGTTGAATCCTGAAATAGTGCGAGTTTGGCTTACCGACGTTAGAGCGGATGAAAAGGCAATATGTTCGACGGAACTACTGGCGATGCAGCCGAAAGCGCCGGTTGATCGCGCTTTCCTTTTTTGCCTATTTCATGATTCCGCGTTTCGTGACGACCTAAGAGCCATGATGACTGGAACCTCCAACAGCCATCAACGAGTGAAGCCTCAGAGCATTCTTGACGTACAAATCGTTATTCCTAATGAGGAAACGATTGAGCGATTCAATTTGATCTCCAAACCGTTCGTTGATCGGATGCTGGTGAACCGGAGAGAAGTACAGGATCTCGCCACCCTTCGAGACCTGCTTCTCCCTAAGCTGATGTCCAGCGAGATCCGCGTTAAAGACGCCGAAAAAATAGTCGGAGAGGCGACATGAGCCTCGATTGGTATCCCGGCATCCGAGAATGCTGCGCCCATTGGCGCGACGCCGCCATGCTCCAGCAAACATTTCAGGCTCTTGAGCGTGCGTTCGCCGAAGAAAACGACGCCTGCATCGACTGCGCAAAATCGATCGTCGAAGTTGTCTGCCGCGCCATCATCGACGAACTCGACAATCCAATCTCACCATCAAGACCGCCCGAAGGGACACCATCGTTTAGCGCTTGGGTCTCGGCCACAATTAAAGTCTTGAAGCTCGGCGATGTCAGAAACGATGCCTTTCGAAAACTAATCTCTCAACACCATAAGCTGACCGAAAGTCTTGGAGCCCTTCGCAATGACGCCGGCCCCGTGAGTCACGGCAAGGACGCCTTCATCTCGCGTCTGTCGGCCTATCATCACCGCGCTGCCGTCTTATCAGCTGACGCGATCGTGGCCTTCCTGCATGCGGCCTATTTGGAGGCGCCCCCCAATCTTTTGCGCACCCGTGAGCCCTACGAGCGCTTCGAGAGCCAAAATGCGGCTATCGACGGCAATGCCACAATACGAATTGATAACGACGACTACCAAGCCTGGACACTCGTAGTTTCTTTGGGCCGCGACGAAGAATTCACGCTCGACGTGAGGCCGAGCCAACTGCTGTTCCACCTCGACCGCGAAGCCTATATCGAAGCCGCCCGCATCGGTCGCGAGTTGGACATGTTGGGATTTGAGCCCGTCGTGCCGCCCGAGGAATTGTCAGAGGCGAAGCCACTATGAGCTCGGGCTTTTCAGAATCGCACGTCGAAGAGGCAGGCCTCGCTTACTTCAAAGAGCTTGGCTACGAAACGCGCTTCGGCACGGAAATAGCCCCAGACGGGCCTGGCGCCGAACGGCAGAGCTACGGGGATGTCCTGCTTCTCGACCGCTTGGCTAAGGCAATCGCGCGCATCAACCCGACGATCCCAGAAAGCGCGCGCACCGATGCGTTACGCAAAGTTACGCAAACCGAAAAACCGACGCTCGTCGAGGAAAATCGGCGACTGCAAAAATACCTTGTCGAAGGCATTACAGTCGAATTTCACGGCGACGATGGCGTCATCCGCTCTGACGACGTCCGCCTGATCGATTTCGTCGACATCGAAAACAACGATTGGCTGGCGGTCAATCAATTCACGGTCGTCGAAAGCGGCCGCAACCGGCGCGCCGATATCGTCGTGTACGTCAACGGGCTACCGCTCGCGGTCATCGAGCTGAAAAACCCTGGCGACGAAAATGCGACGTTGAACGGCGCCTTCAATCAGCTACAAACCTACAAGGATCAGATCCCCTCGCTCTTCCGCACCAACGGCGTTCTTGTCACTTCGGATGGCCTTCAGGCTCGCGTCGGCTCCCTGACGGCCGATGAAGAGCGCTTCATGCCCTGGCGAACAACTGACGGCCGGGATATCGCGCCCAAAGGCTGGCCCGAGCTGCAAACAGCCATCGAAGGCGTCTTTGAAAAGAACCGCTTCCTGATGCTGCTGCGGGATTTTACGGTCTTCGCCGACCGAAGTGAGGGACTCGCGAAGATCATCGCGGGTTACCACCAATTCCATGCTGTCCAGCATGCCGTTCAACAGACGATTAAAGCTTCGCGACCAACTGGCGATCGCAAAATCGGTGTGATCTGGCACACGCAAGGGTCAGGCAAAAGTTACCTTATGGCGTTCTACGCCGGCCAGGTCATTCGCCACCCCGCAATGGAAAATCCTACGATCGTCGTGATCACCGATCGCAACGACCTGGACAACCAGCTCTTCGGCACGTTCTCGACGTGCAAGGAATTGCTCCGCTGCACTCCAGTTCAGGCGGAGAGTCGCGAGGATCTCCAAAAAGAACTGAACCGCGCTTCGGGCGGCGTCATATTCACAACGATTCAGAAGTTCTCGCCCACAAAGGGCGAAACGACCTACCCGGTGCTGACCGATCGCCGAAACGTCATCGTAGTCGCCGACGAAGCGCACCGCTCGCAATACGGCTTCAGGGCATCGATCGACGCAAAATCCGGCGAGATGTCCTACGGCTTCGCGAAATACCTTCGTGACGCGCTGCCGAATGCCTCGTTTATTGGCTTCACCGGCACGCCGATTGAAGCCACCGACATCAATACACCCGCAGTTTTTGGCAACTACATCGACGTCTACGACATCAGCCGAGCCGTGGAGGACGGCGCCACGGTCTCGATCTATTACGAAAGCCGCTTGGCCCGTATCGCGATCGACGAAACCGAGAAGCCGAAAATCGACGCAGAGGTTTCGGCCCTTACCGAAGACGAGGCATCAGATGAGCAAGAGCGCCTCAAGCAACGCTGGGCGACGGTTGAAGCCCTCGTTGGTGCCGAGAAACGTCTAAAACTTATCGCCGAAGACTTAGTCCGTCACTTCGAAGAGCGCGTCGAAGCAATGGACGGCAAGGCTATGGTGGTCTGTATGAGCCGCCGCATCTGCGTTGCGCTCTACGACCAAATCGTCAAGCTCCGACCGGACTGGCATAGCGATGACGATAAGACCGGGGCCATCAAAGTCGTCATGACAGGGTCGGCGGCCGATCCCAAGGAGTGGCAACCGCACATCGGCAACAAGTCGAGACGCGATCTGCTCGCCAAACGTGCCAAAGATTCGAAAGATCCGCTTCGATTAGTGATCGTGCGCGATATGTGGCTGACCGGATTTGACGCCCCCTGCATGCACACGATGTACATAGATAAGCCGATGCAGGGGCATGGCTTGATGCAGGCAATCGCGCGCGTCAATCGCGTGTTCCGTGACAAGCCCGCAGGCCTCGTCGTCGACTATATCGGCCTCGCGCAAAACCTAAAGAAAGCGCTGAGTCAATACAGCCCGAGCGACCAGAAAGAGACCGGCATCGACGAGGCGGCAGCGATCGCCGTCATGCTGGAGAAATATGAGATCGTGAAAGCGATGTTTCACGGTTTTGACTATAGCGAGGGCATATCCGGCTCACCCCAACAGCGCCTCGTCGCAATGGCCTCAGCCATCGAATGGATCCTTGAGATGCAACAGCAAGACGCTGCCAAGGAAACAACAGACGAAGCCAAAAAGCGCGCTCATCGCCGATACATTGACGCGGTCTTGGCACTTTCGAAGGCTTATGCGCTTGCTGCCGCCAGTGACGAAGCTCAGAAGATCCGGGATGAAATCGGCTTCTTCCAAATCATTCGCGCAGCGTTAGTGAAGAGCGCTGGTGGTACGGTATCCAGCGGCTTGGATCGCGACGCTGCCGTCCGGCAGATTATCTCACGCGCCGTGGTGTCGACGGAGATAGTTGATATTCTTGCGGCGACCGGCCTGAAATCGCCAGATATTTCGATTCTCTCAGACGAGTTTCTGGAAGAGCTCAAAGGGATTGAGCGCAAGAATCTCGCGCTGGAGGCACTCAAAAAACTTCTGAATGACGACATTCGCTCTCGAGCGAAGAGAAACGTCGTCCAAAGCAAAGCATTCTCTGAACGCCTCGAAGCGGCGATGGCGCGGTATCACACCAACGCTATAACGACGGTAGAGGTGCTTCAGCAGCTTATCGATCTAGCCAAGGACATTCAGGCTGCGCGGCAGCGCGGAGAAGAACAAGGTCTCAGCCCTGACGAAGAGGCATTTTACGATGCACTCGCACAGAACCAAAGTGCCCGCGATGCCATGGGTGATGAGACGCTTCGCGTTATCGCGCACGAACTCTTGCAGCGCGTCAAAAGCAACGTCACTGTTGATTGGATGCATAGAGATAGCGCGCGCGCCAAGATCCGCGTTCTCGTCAAAGGCATCCTGAAGAAATTCGGTTACCCGCCAGATCTACAGGACACCGCCGTCCAAACGGTCTTGCAACAGGCAGAGGCGCTATCCGCGATTTGGGCAGGCTCCGCCACTTAAAGTGTTAGCGCGTGTCAATCTATATGACACCCATGCGCGAATGCGCGTTGCCGCCGGCGGCGGTGCCACAAATGATCGAATAAGGCACGGTGCCATTGACAGTGCCTTAAACTAGCCTATACAAGTGCCATAAGTCAGTGCCGCAACGTAGTAAGTGAAGCATGGCGAAAATGGTATTTTATGTTCGGGTATCCACTCGCGATCAGAATCCCGCATTGCAAGTGGACGCCGCGAAACGTCTTGGCGCGCGGACCAATTTTATCTTTGTAGAAAAGGCAAGTGGCAGCCGCCACGATCGCCCTGTACTCAAGCGAGCCCTCGAAGCCTGCGAAAAAGGGGACACCCTTGCTTGTTATAAGCTCGATCGCATCGGCAGAAGCCTGGCTCATCTAACGAAGCTCCTCACGGAGCTAGAGGAACGCGGAATCAATTTCAGGACCGTCGAGGATTCGCTTGATACTCGCGGCCCCACCGGAAAATTGGTGATGCATATGTTGGGCGCGGTAGCGCAATTTGAACGTGACCTCATCATTGAGCGGACGAGAGCGGGGTTAGCCGCAGCCAGAAGACGAGGCAAGCGCCTAGGTCCTCCTGTAAAATGGCACGTCGATATGGCGAGGAAAGCAATAGTGCTTTTGGAAAAGGGTGATCTTAACGCAGAAGAGGTAGCTCGAACGCTACAAATATCGCGAAGAACCCTTTTCCGTGGTCTTAAAGCGGCGCGCGAACACGATCAGTTGCTCAGTGAAGCTTCATCGGGTTCATGACCCAGACGCGACTTTTCAATTTCGGACGGCATATCTGACGACGATCACTTCGCCGAGATAGCTGCCGTCAGGCGGCGCGCGAAATCAGTACCACATAGGTCGTGGGGCGGCGACACAATGCCTTGAGCAGCGGACATTGTGCGTGAGGGCGCCAGAGATCTGCCGCTCAGTGGACTCGTAGTCGGAGACGCAATGCTTTGATATCCGCCGTCGTTTTTGTCGATCATTCCCGCAACAGATCGATGCGAGATCCGATGTGATCCGTAATCAGTGATGGCGGTGGTGAACATCGGCACCAACAAGTTTTAGCTGCCAAGCACTCCGAAATGGAAACTCGCCTTCGGACCGGAGCTCAACAATGTCCAGTGGGTCCAGTCGTCGGCAGTTGTGCGACCGTTGCCCGATCACTGCACGATGAGCGAAACGCTCTGACCTCCGTTGACACCAGGCGCGAATATATCGGTGCCCACCGCGGACGCTGAAAATTCAGCGGTCACCCTTCTTGTCAACTTTCATCGTGTTAGGAGCCCGAGGGCGCCGACCAAGCGCTAGCTCAACACCACCTGGATGATCCTAAATTTTGTCGAAGTTCACGACTTGAGAATGGTCTTGAGTTCTTCGACGCTGAGCCAGGGGCGTTGAGAATGAACCATTCGGTGGCAGTTGGAGCATAGCAGCGCAAGGTCAGACACCTTAGTCTTGTCATCCTCTGTGAGGGTATGCACCGGCTTGACATGATGAGCCTCGATGAACCCCTTGCCTCGTGCTCCGTATCTACATTCGAAGTCGAAATGACAGGCTTCGCACTCTAGCTTGCCATGCGCTGCAAATGTCTGGGCCTTCTTCCGTTCTACGAGTTTCCGATTCCGCTCCCTGCTCCGATGAAGTCGAGTAATGACCTTCCCTTCCGGTGCCTCTAGATAATCGTCATCAGAGTCGAGATTGGGCTCCCACAGGCTATCGTCCTGGCTGGAGCTTCGAATCAAGGCAGCAACTGAAGCCAACCGATCCCGGTCATTGGAGAATTCGTCCCAAATCACCTGGTCAAGCTTGTTGCCCCTGGTCAATCCGACCTTGCCGTCCCCCGTGAAAGCCGGGTCGAACGATCGGAAGTTCATCATCTTCATGTAGACGCCATTCGGATTCCGGTAGTCAGGTTGGCTCCCAGTCCCTAGGCGACGCCCCATCACATTCAAGATATCTGACAACTTCCGAACTTCGCTGCTCGACTTGCCCGGTGGCGATGCCGGGTTTTTCATGTAGAGATCAAGGGCAAGTATCAACTCATCGCGATTCCAAGGGGGATTGCGGGTAAGACGGGTGACCGTAAACCCCAGAGCCTCCAGCTTCTGGGCTACCTGAGCCTCCCCACCGGAGAAATCCGTGTTGCGCAGAGGAGCGCGATCAACAGCAACGTGCTTGTGTGCGACCCCATAGATGGCCTTCGAAGCGTACTGCTTGCCGTCGTGGACTAGGAAATAAGCCAAGGCTTCACCGTAGCCGTAGCGCTCGAGGAAGGCCTCTTCGCCTAGTTCGTCATGCTCGGCAATCGTTCGAAGCACCGCTTCTCTTGTAGGGCCGTCTGGCATTCGTCCCCCAGTGCAATCAATTCTCCTGCTGTAGGCCGACGATAGCTTGCCTCAATCAGGACGGCCAGCTCAACCTAGACTGCCCAAGCTGCCTCAGGGTGCCCTGGGCGACGACCGAGATGCCGAGTTTGCGGACCTCAACCCGTAGAGCCGGTTCTTGCTTGAGATCGGTCGGCATGTCCGAGTTGCTCTTCCAAACGGACATCGACCTGCGCAAACGATCAACTCTTATGACAACATTCGCCCACGGTAGAGAAAAGACTCTGACTCTGCCTGTCTAGGTTTGAATCCTACTCCCCCAGCCAACAAAAGTACCTACTTATCGAACTTAAGTTGCGCGAGGATCGCCGGCGTACCGTGGGCGTACTGTTCAAGTATGCCGGATAGCCGCGCGAAGGCCCTTCATGCAACTGGGTAAGCCGTCGTACTCTGAGTGCATTCGGCACAAAGTCTACAGGCTTGTCGAGCTTGATGAAGGATAGAATTTGAGCATCACAGTCCACACGCTCGACGCCCGCAACAACGTCATGCTCGAAGTGATGCGCGACCACCTCAAGTTGTCGCCCCACGTGATGCACCGGAAAATACAGGAGGTCGCACACGCGACGTCGGTACTTTTGAGAAAGAAGGGCATCGATTACGGAGCCTTGCGGTCCGCCCTCGTGCCGCAACAAGACCGCCACGAGATGGCACTGCTCTTCAACATCGATTTCCAGGCTTCGGGCTCGTACAGCTACCCCGTTCACCAACGGCTCCTGCGCCTTTTCAATCGTCAGAGCAGCCACTCTCTCCTCCATGGCGATATCACTGACAGGGGCTGGGGAGCTTTCAAGGAGGCGGCCCGGAATCTGGTGCGCGTAGGACAGCGCCGTTTCGAGAACCCGATGCTCTACGCGGTCTACGTCAACAACCTAACCGGCCAGATGCTGGCCGACATCCACCGGGGGATGGAGGATTACCCTCTCTATATCGGCTACGTGAACACGACCTACGGCTCGATGTTCAAGGCTCTGCTCTCGACGCAATTGGTCCATGCCTACGTCCAGCATCGGGGTATGACCCTCGGCCAGCACGAGGACGACCGCCACGAGAGCGAGGACGTTGACCTCGTTGGGCTGGGCCTGGACGAGGGCGGCTACAAGATGCGTAGCGTGCCAAGCATGAATTTCATGCTGCTGCTTAGCTACAAGATCGAGCGGCCCGTTGTGGAGGGCTACGAGACAGATACCGAGTTTTCGCTCAACGCCATCAGCCCGATCGCCCTGCCGCTGGAGAGCTGCGAGATCGAGATCGACCCTCGAAAGTTTGAGTACCTTTCGCGCGAGAAGGCGAAGAGCCTGCAAGGGCTGGGTCTCCTCGACGGCCACATGGACCAGCTCAAGGTGATGATCCAGGAGCGTATCAGTGGCAACTACATCTATAGCATGACCCAAGACGGCACCCACGACGTCAGCCGCTTCAACATCATGATCGAAGCGAGACCAGCAGATACGGGGCGGTGGTTTCGAGCGATGGTGGGCTTGGAGTACAAGCCCGAGGTAAAGCGCTTACGGCTCATCACCTTGATGTAACTGAGACGGGCTGATGCCGCACCCCGCCCCTCAGCTAGATCGGGTACAAGCGAAGCGGCGCCTTTTTGGGAAGCTGACGAGGACGACGCCAGACCTGTCGGTGCAATGGGTTGAGTTACCCTCAGAAAATGCCGAAATATCGGGCTCAACCAATCAATATCCTTTGCCAATTTGAACGAACAACCGCAAACTTTCGGGGGAGAAAAGTTCAACATGGCGAATGCTGACCAACTGAGAGCGTTACTGAAGGCCTACGCCCACGGCGACGAGGCTCAGTTTCAATCTGTCGCCATGCAGATTGCCGCCAACGAAGCGCGTGCCGGCCATGGCAAGCTTGCCGAAGAGCTTCGCAACCTCATCGACATCGCGAAGGTGCGCGTCCCTCAAGCGGGACCGACACCCATCCCGATCGCCAAGCCGCGCGGAGAAGTCGCCGATCTTTTGACGGTGACATACCCGAATGTTCGATTGGCAGACATGGTGCTGTCTGACCTCACCCGCACCATTCTCGGTCGTGTTCTCAAAGAACATAAGAACATCCGTGAAATTCGCAGCAACGGCTTGGCGCCACGTAAGCGCCTTTTGTTACTGGGTCCGCCCGGCACGGGCAAGACATTGACGGCGTCGGCTATGGCCGGCGAGCTTGGCCTTCCGCTCTTCGTCGTTAGGCTCGACCGTCTGATCACGAGATACATGGGCGAGACCGCCGCAAAGCTCAGGCTGGTTTTTGATGCCATCGCGCAGACGCGTGCGGTCTATTTGTTCGATGAGTTCGACAGCATCGGCTCTGAGCGGGGGCTAACCAACGACGTCGGCGAGATTCGCCGCGTCGTGAACAGCTTTCTGCAGATGGTCGAACAAGATTCGTCAGATAGTCTGATTATCGCTGCAACGAACCACGCAAACATACTCGATAGGGCTCTATTTCGTCGCTTCGACGACATCATTCATTACGACTTGCCGACGACAAAACAGCTGGCTGAGGCGCTTAAATTCAAGCTGAGCGGGTTTAAATCCGGGCGGATGCCTTGGATGCAACTCGCAAAAAGTGCCACCGGCCTTAGCTACGGCGACATCACGCGCGCCACCGAAGATGCCGTCAAGCACGCCATCATCGAACGTCGAGCCGCCACCAAAGATGACCTCGCAAACGCAATTGCCGAGCGCAAGTCGGCGACTCGTCCTGCGAGGGTCAAGCGCGTACGGAAGTAAGCAACCGTGCCACGATATCCTCATATCATTGTTCCGACAGCACCTGACGATGTGCGCTTCACCTCGACGCGCAGCGGCCGGGACAACCTGGTCAATCCGCCGCGCAACCGCGGGCAGCATGCCGTACACTTGATCCAGTCGTTTCAGAACGCGCGTGGTCAGCAGCCCGCGCCGCGGCAGATCGGCAATGGCTTTTACACAGCCACGGATGTCGTCCTGACATTCGAGAGCGAACCTGGATTTGAACTCGCCTTCGAAAGCCTAGAGATGTCCCGAAGCGGCATTGAGCTGCTGTCCGTGGTGGCGGACGGTCAGGGCCGTGAACAGGCCACGGTGCGGATACCTGAGAACAAGCTGCCCGTGTTCCTGCGCAAGCTGGAAGCCTACCGCGACAACGATCCCAATGCCCCTCTCGCTGACGGAGCGAGGCCCAAGCGGGACAACCGTCGCCTGGCCGAGAGCATCTCGAATATCAGGCGAGCGACTCTGCGCCAGTTCTGGACCGACGATGCTGCGGCCTATCCCGCACCTGGCCAGGTCATCACGTGGGAAGTCTGGCTGCAGCGCGCTCGTGAAGAACAGCCAGAACCTGAAGATGTCATTGCCGCTGCTCAAGCCGACTTCGGCTACGAATTGATTTCGGAACCGCTCACCTTCGTCGATCGAACGGTTATTCTAGTTCGCGGCACACCCGAACAGCTTTCGCACGGCACGGACTTCCTCGGCGTCATTGCCGAGCTGCGGAAGGCGAAGGTAACGGCAGGTTTCTTTGATGGCCTCCCGGCGGCCGACCAGCATGACTGGATCGGTAACCTGGCGGGCCGTACGACGCCGGCCAACAATGACGCTCCGTTCGTGGGTCTGCTAGATACGGGGGTAAATCGCGGGCATCCGTTGCTTGCGCCGATCATCAACGACGCGGACCTTCATACCTACAGGCCGCAATGGGGTGTCAACGACACCGGCCAACATGGCACCGCGATGGCCGGCCTCGCGCTATTTGGTGATCTGACGCCTCTGCTGGAAGGCAATCAGGACGTCGAGCTTGGTCACCGGTTGCAGTCCGTGAAGCTGATCCATGATCCGGACCCACATCGACCAGAACTCTACGGTGCGGTCACTAAAGAGGCGGTGACCCGCCTCGAAGTCGTGCCTGCCGGCAAAGCGGTCTACTGCATGGCGATTACCTCCGATGGCAGCGACCGCGGTCGTCCTTCGTCGTGGTCATCGGCCGTTGATGAGCTGGCGATGGGTGATGACACCGAGAGCACGCGGCTCGTCATCCTTGCCGCCGGCAACACGGCTTTCCAGAACCGAACGAATTATCCTGCCGATAACGAGACTGCGTCCGTGCAAGACCCCGCGCAGGCGTGGAATGCCCTGACGGTCGGTGCTTTCACGGACATGACGGTCTTTGATGAGAACGAATACCCCGGCCATGCCTGCCTGGCGGCCGGCGGGGATCTCGGACCGTCGAGCACGACATCGCTCGTGTGGCCGCGGGACGCACGCTGGCCGTTCAAGCCCGATATCGTCATGGAGGGCGGCAATATGGCCCGCCCGGCGCCGGGCGTCGCACCGGAATACATCCCGGACCTGTCGCTGCTATCGACAAACGACCGGTTCAACGTTGGCCAGCGTCCGCTGACAACGATGCACGACACGAGTGCGGCGTCGGCACTTGCTGCGCGCCTGGCGGCATCGCTGCTGGCTCAGTATCCCGACTTCACACCCGAGACCGTTCGCGGGCTCTTCATCCATTCGGCACGGTGGACGCCGGCGATGCTGGCGAGGGCCAATAACGTCCAAGTCAACCTCCTGCGCACGTTCGGTTACGGCTCACCGGACGTGCGTGAGCTGTTCTCGAGTGCGAACAACGTGCTGACGTTAATCGCGCAGTCGACGTTGCAGCCGTTCTTCAAGGACGGAGCGAATGGCATCAAGACCAACAGGATGAACGTCCACGCGCTGCCATGGCCGCGGCAGGCGTTGCAGGCTCTGCCCGTCAACACGCAGGTGAAACTGCGAGTGACGCTCTCGTATTTCGTCGAGCCCAGCCCCGGCGAGCGGGGCTGGGACAAGAAGTACGGGTATGCCTCGCACGGGCTGCGGTTTGCCGTTCAACGCCCTACGGAAACACTCGCGGCGTTCAGGACGCGCATCAACCGATTTGGACGCGAGGGAGAGCCGGAAGCACCCCAAGGCGAAGCCGGCAACTGGTTGTTTGGAGCGCTTACGCCGACGAATGGCAGCGTCCACACCAACGTTTGGACTGGCACTGCGGCGGAGCTAGCCAACCGGTCACACATCGCGATCTACCCCACGATGGGATGGTGGAAGACCCGTCCCGGAGAAGAGCGTTTTGAAAGATCTGTACGGTATTCGTTGGTCGTGACGATCGAGACGCCCGATGTGAATACGGATATCTACACGCCGGTTGCGGTACAGGTCGGGATCGCGGCACCCGTGGCAATTGAAATTGAGATCTAACTAGGTTCGATTGCTTTTGGCGCAGTCACCTTCGGCGCGCTGCACAGCCCTATCCAACATTCACTCGACGAGTCTGCCAAAGGCTCCAGCGACTCGCACCGGATTTCTGCACCAGAAAACCGATTGATGCTCAACGCGCTTGCAGGTGGTGCATAAGTCCTGAGTTGTGGACGACTTATGGAAGGAGGAGCAGATCACCGGTAGGCGAAGCACGCATCGACAATGTGCCGAGGTTGTCCGTCACAGCATGTATCATCACACCAGGCGCCGGATTTTCGAGGTTCAGCGGACCGTCTGCAGATCGATATAAGCGAAAGATGTCCCCGCGCTGAAAGGTGTAAAACCCGTCCAGATTGATCGGGGATGGCCCTCCGCTAACAATCGGACTGAGTGGTACGTTTGAAATTTTTCCGATCAACGTTTCGCCCCTGATCTGGCGAGCTTCTGTCGCACCCTTCCAGCCGGCGTGCTTTGGCCCACGTACTGTAATGAAGCAGTGGGTGATCATCGTCTTACCGGTTACCGGATCTAACGCCGGAGCGACCTGATACAGAAGTATCAGTTCCACGTTCGCATCAGGCCAGTCGCGAAAGTATTGCTCGGCCCATTGCTGGCACTGTGGAAGCGAGGCTGTTGCCGAAAGGCGAAGCAAAATGGCGCGGCACACATTGGACGGCACCGAAGCGCAGTGCTTTTGGAGGTTTGCGAGGCCCTTCCGAATGTTTTCGAAGAAGTTCTTCTGCTCATTCTCATGCTGCGGGGCGGCTAGCAAGAACGTGTATGAAGTATCCCTATCGCTCAGTGGATTGTATTCGCTTGAGAGCGGTCGGATGGAGCCGCTCCATATCCCCTCGTCAGTCGCGTAGGTACCGCCGATGATGGCATCAGCGCTCCCTGATAGGTCGTTCCAGCTTGGATACGACGGATGGGAGGTGGCAATCGTACGGATTTCCAGGCCGTTGCGGTTGAGTTTGCGCATGGACACCTGGAAGGCACGCAGGACTTCATCGGCTTTTTGGCGGAAGGTTTGCTCGTGGGTAGATAGGCCGTGGTTCTTGATAGAAAGCAAGACGCATGAGCCATCGGATAACGTAACTTTGCCATCGTAGCCCGGAGTGTCTTCCCGCGCAGGTTCAACGGTTTGACCGGCGACATTGAACAGGTTTAGTCCAAGAAGCTCGAACAAGGCGCCGTTACGCTGCCCTTGGTCAGACGATTTGGCTTTGGTCACCTGCTGCTCCACCCATTTCGGGTCCTGTCCAGCTAGGTTGGTGAGGGCATTGCCGAGGAGCAGGAGTTCGTTTGTAGCAAGAGCATCCTTTCGTCCCCACAGCACTTGAACGGGATTCTCACCAGCGGCCGTGAGCCAATTCATGCCAAAGTGGTTTGCAACGGCATCGAGAAAACTATTCAGTTCTTCCAGGGATGCCTCCGGCAACGCATTTTGGCGGGTAGCTAGATGGTCGGTTGTCGGCATCTTGCTCATGCTGCGCTCAACCATAAGCTCGGCGCACGGGGTCTGATGCAGCAAGGGCCGCATTTAATACGACGAGGGAGCTCTTCATGAGGGTCTCGCTACGATCAGGCTCGAACCAATGGCCGTTGAACTTCCCGCCGTGGAACAGGTTATTGCGTACGCGGCGAACGTAAAGCAGTAGCAGATCTGCTCGCGAGTCCGTTTGAGGAGGCGCGAGTTCCCAAGTCAGTTCGCCATTGCGTACGACCTGTTTGCGAGGTGGTTGATCGAGGATGTAGCCGATGGCGGCGGTAAGCTCTGAAGTGGCCTGCTCCTCAAGGATCTCGTCGATGGATAGGGCGAAATTGCGCCAGTGCGGTGACGCATCACCTTCCCCAGTGTGGAATCCAACCTCCTTCAAGGCGTATTCAAACCGCGCGAATATTCTGAACAGCTCCTTTGCGAGTTCAGTGAGCTCGACATCAGTCATGAACTCCCCCGTTTGCGATCTTCCCACGTCTCCAGTACGAACATCGCCATGGTGTGTGCGGCATGCACGGCCAGGCGAGCGTGTCTAGGCTGTAGCTTGTACCGAATTCAAGGGTGGCGGACCACTCCCATGAATCATCTTTGCCGTGATGCTAGCTCCTCTCATGCCGGGAGCCGCGCGGGCGACCGATCCCTCCGAAGACGACTACATCTTCAACATCGTGAAGGAGGTTCCGAAGGTCCGGAGTGCATGACGCCGGATGGTGCCCTTCGCCTAGAGGAGAAACCGTAGTCCTCGCATGGGATGCGCGAGTTCAGTTGTTGGCGTCGGTGACTTGAGCGCGTGCCTATGATTGGTTCTGATCTCGCGAAGGCTGGACACATCGGCGCTACCGACAAGCGCAATAAGAAAAATTCTTACCAACAGGGTGCTGTGCACACTTGGGACAAACCGCGTTCACTGTCCAGGAGGCGTAGGTTGACCGCCTGAAACCGAAAGCGACGAAATTCAGAACTAAATTGCATATCTTCGATATGTAGGTTCTCACGCAGTCGTCTGCTTCAGCACACGCTCCCTATCTTCGCCTGGTACGGGAGGCGGCTCGCCGCATTCAATCAAGTCCAAGGCGAAGTTCATTAAAGTACGGATCGTATCGGCTTCACTCGCGAACCGATTGCTGAAGCGGAAATCTCTGAGACGACTGCGCAATTCATCATCGATTTGAAATAGAATTTTGGAACTGCGCTGTACCTTGGACACATGCAACATCGAAGGCCCTTGAGATCGATTGCAGTCTTGCGAGCGGTATACAAGCCACATAGCAGATATAAAAAGCGACCAGATTTGGTTCTCACGGTGGTCTGTGCTCAGAACATCAATGAAACTAAGCACGTCTGACGGCTAAAATAAATCGCGTATGACGGCAATAATTGTCGATCCTAACCATTTGAAAATACTGCTGGCGGACTTTTCATTGGTCAAACTTATTGGACTTAGTCTTTTCTAAGATCGCCTCTTCGCGGGCCCGGATTAAAGCCTGCATATCTGCAACGCTTCCTCCTTTGTCGGGGTGAGTTTGTTGAGCGCGCTGTCGAAAGACGCTCTCAATTTCCTCAATCGTACTGTGGCGCGAAACACCGAATATCTCCCACCACTTTTGGTTCGTTCGGGATTTCGGCAAATAGGTGAGCCCACTCATGCTTGCCCTCGTCAAGACGAGCGTTCCAAGCCGCGCCTCAGTCCGACGTGCTTGAACGATGTAGTAGACTCCTATGACATTCGAGTACGGGCGATCGAACTTGTCGCAAGCGAAAGTAAACGTGCGGCCGTCCCAGTCGAAGTAGAGAGCTACTCCCGCATCTTCCGGATTTGGCCATGCGAGCTGCCGGTCGACATTCGACGAAATGACAACGTTGGTCACTGCCAGGCCAGTATCTTCCGCGAAGAGATTCAACACACGACAGAGATTGCGGCAGCTTGTCGGAAAGTCCGTGAAGCGCTTCGTATGTATCGTCGCCCCAGATCGAGGATACTGCTCCGGCCAGACGAGGGGGAATTGCAAGAACGGTGTCACTGGTTTTGTCACTGGTTTGATGCCGGGAGTATCGGGATGTTTCTGGCATGTTCCCGGCACGTTCGAAAGCGCGGTTCTCGAGTGAACCACGCAAAAACGGTTTGAAATAAAGGGATTTTGATGGTGCTGCCGGAGGGGATTGAACTCTCGACCTCTCCCTTACCAAGGGAGTGCTCTACCACTGAGCTACGGCAGCCTGGATGCCTTCGAGGGTACCGGAAGGGCCCCAAGAAAAAGCAAGCGCGCCGACGAAACTGGCGCGCAGATGCGCCCGCGCCTGCGAGCGGGGCGGACACTGCCACAAGGCTTGACGGCGGGCAAGCCGGAAAGCCAAGCTCCGCCGCGACGTCACAGACGTTTGGATTTCCGCCAATATAGGCTCACGCGCCAAGTATGACCGAACGACCGATAAAACAAAAACGTCCGAATCCATCGGCCAAGGAGGCGCGTGAAAAACGCCTTGCCGACGTTCTGCGGGCCAATTTGAAGCGGCGCAAGGACGCAACGCGCGGCGGCACGGGTGGCAAAGACAACACCAACGGCGAACAATCTTCCGAAGACCGGTGAAACGCCGGAACTGCGAGCAAAAGTTGCTTGCCCGGGCGCCCTCGGAGCCGTTAATCAGCCGTACGGGTCGAGATGCGAATCTCCGCGGCCATCAGGGCTTTGCGTCACATTGGAGACGATAGGCATATATGGATCGGATCAGGATTACGGGCGGCAAGCCTCTCCACGGCACGATCCCTATCTCCGGTGCGAAGAATGCAGCCCTGCCTCTGCTGATCGCCAGCTTGCTGACCGAAGATCGGCTGACCCTAAAAAATGTCCCGAACCTCGCTGACGTCAATCTGCTTGTCCGCATTCTGCGCAATCATGGCGTCGATCTTGCTGTGGACGGCAAGCGTCCCGGCCCCGCGATGCATCTCGGCGAAACATTTCATCTGACGGCGCGCGACATCGTCGATACGACGGCCCCCTACGAGATGGTGTCGCGGATGCGCGCCAGTTTCTGGGTGCTTGGGCCGCTGATCGCGCGCATGCGGCAGGCGAAGGTGTCGTTGCCCGGCGGCTGCGCCATCGGCACGCGGCCGGTCGATTTGCATTTAATGGGACTGAAGGAACTCGGCGCCGAAATCGATATCGATGCCGGTTACGTCATTGCACGCGCGCCGAAAGGGCTGCGCGGTGCCCGCATCGTTTTCCCCAAGGTGTCGGTCGGCGCCACCCACAACGTGCTGTTGGCGGCGGCTCTCGCGAAGGGCGAAACGGTTATCGAAAATGCGGCTCGTGAGCCGGAGATCGGCGACGTCGCGGCGTGCCTCTCGAAGATGGGGGCGAAAGTCGAAGGCATCGGAACGTCGACCCTCCGCGTTCAGGGCCGCGACCGCCTAGAAGGAACCGTCCATACGGTTCTTCCTGATCGCATCGAGACCGGCACATTCGCGATGGCTGTCGCGGCAACGGGCGGTGACGTGCTGCTCGAAGGCGCGCGCGGTGACGATCTCAAAGCCGCTCTCGACGTTCTCATCGAGACAGGCACGACGGTTGAGGCGACCGGTAACGGCATCCGGGTTACGCGCAACGGCGGCGGCATTCAGCCGATCTCGATAGAGACGCAGCCATTCCCCGGCTTCCCGACCGATTTGCAAGCCCAGCTGATGGCGCTCTTGAGCTTGGCGCAGGGAACCAGCGTCATTCGTGAGACGATCTTCGAAAATCGTTTCATGCACGTGCAGGAGCTGGCGCGGCTCGGAGCCGATATTCAGCTCCACGGCGACACGGCCTCGATCAAGGGTGTCAAAACGCTGAAAGGGGCGCCGGTCATGGCGACCGATCTGCGCGCCTCGGTATCCCTGGTCATCGCTGGACTGGCCGGCGAGGGTGAAACGGTCATCAATCGGGTTTACCACCTGGATCGCGGCTTCGAGCAGCTTGAACAGAAACTCAGTCGCTGCGGAGCGGAGATCGAACGCCTGACGAGCGGGTAATCGGCACGTGTATTGAATTCGCCTTTGGATGGGGATGTGCTTGGCGGCGACCCTAACGGCGGTATTTCGTTCCACCGATGTTGCGTGAGCACGGCGCAATCGATAACACTCGGCCACGGCGCCTCGCAGGGGCTC
>Ga0256762_1000012_pt1 | contig 25879 bp, 20 predicted proteins | sample MC6MC0913MT_FD_186052 | JGI IMG/M metagenome (GOLD analysis project Ga0256762, IMG submission 186052) | Metatranscriptome of enriched soil aggregate microbial communities from Iowa State University, Ames, United States - MC6-MC0913-MT... | ecosystem: Environmental > Terrestrial > Soil >...
AGCCGAATCCGGCGAATGGCAGGACTGGCTCGTCGACGATACGCCGACGCAGGAAGATCGTCTGGTCGAAGACGAGGAATTGCAGCGGCGCAAGTCTTATCTTTCGTCCGCGATGTCGGTTCTCAACGACCGTGAGCGGCGGGTGTTTCAGCAGCGGCGTCTGGTCGATGATCCGGCGACGCTGGAACAACTTTCGGAGGAGTTCGGCGTCAGCCGTGAGCGAATCCGTCAGATCGAGGTCCGGGCGTTCGAGAAGATCCAAAAGGCCGTCACATCGACGGCGCGGAGGGCCGAAACCCCAGCGGCGGCCCCGTAAGCCGGCTGGGGCTGGCCGAGGCATCGTGCCGTTTGTTTCTTGACGCGCTTGCCTCGGACCCTTACCGACGATCTTGCTTTCCAAGCGTGGCGGCGCCAGCCCGGTGCCGCCACAGTCGTATTTGCAGCTCCATCGTCCCATGCGCCGCCGGTTCGCACTCGTCTTCAATTCGACAGCAGGCGTTGCAATTCCGCGCCGGCTCGATGGTGTGCTCCGCCGCATGCGGGCGCGCGGCGCCGACGTTTTTCAAATCGCAGCACGCAGTTCGACGGAAGCCGCCGAAGCAATCGCTGAGGCGGGGAGGCGAGGGATTTGCGATGCGGTTATCGCTGCGGGCGGTGACGGCACGTTCCGCGCCGTGGCGACGGGGGCTGCGGAATGCGATCTTCCCATCGGCCTCATTCCGCTCGGTACGGGCAATGTCCTGGCCAATGAAATCGGTTTGCCGAAAAAGGCCCACGACCTAGCGGATCTTTTCATAGATGGGCCCGAGATCGAAGCGAAAGGGGGGCTCATCAATGGAGTCCCGTTTTTCCTGATGGTCGGGGCGGGCTTCGATGCACACATCGTCGGGCGGCTCAACTACCGGACCAAGCGCGTGCTCGGACGCGGCGCTTACACCGTTCCCGTGCTCCGGACGCTGGCCGAACGGCCGCGCATATTCGACGTCGATCTCGACGGCCGCCATTTCGAGGCGAGTTGGCTCATCCTGGCGTTTGCAAACCGATATGCCGGTTCGTTCCTGCTGTCGCGCGACGGTGGTGTCGGCCGCGATCAATTGATCGCCATCGTGGTCGAAGCCCGGTCGCGGACGGCGATGGTCGGGCACGTCTTGTCTTTGGCGCTGGGACGTCTGGCAAATCCGGGTACACGGCCTGCCGGTGTTCACGTCTTGCCGGTGACGCGGGCGATGATCGGCCAGCGAACCGGAGTGCCGCTCGAGGTCGATGGCGATGAGGGGGGCCTGTCGCCAGCGGAGATCAACGCTGCCGGTCCGCGCATTCGGCTGATCGTGCCACAGTCTTATGTTGCTGATCTCACGGATCGTCACACGAATCGCGTACGCTAGATCTTGTGAGGCGTTGCGGGGCTAGCCCCTACAACATTGTGCGAGCGTCAGAGTGAGATGCAGGGTCGATGCCCTTTTCTTCTCTGAACCGTGTCCGACCGGACCGGCAAATGACTTTGAGTGGCGCGCGGCAGCAGTGGACAGGGCTGCCCGAGGGAGCGCTACTCTGGTTCAGGCTCGGCGGCCTCATGACCCAGTCCGACCTCTCCCGCCACTTCGATGTCGACAACCAGACGTTAGCGCGCCGCCTAGCGAGCCCGTGTGCTGAGCGATCGCGTGCGTTTACCCGACCACGAAGACCTCGCCCACTTGGGCGGGGCCGCGGATATCTGGAAGATGGAGTGCCTCATGCAGAAGCGCTATCGCCGGCCAGCCGACTTTCTCAGACCCAACGCGAAATATCCTTCGCGGAATTTGTCGAGGAATCCGCGCTGGTTGTTTCTGCTCTGGCGACAACACCTGAAGCACCCTCCATGTAGGAGATAACTGGCGCTTGCCGGAGTCGGTGCGACGAACTCCGGCCACACGAAATTACAAAGGCTGGCCTGAGCGCCGGCCTTTTTTGTTGGGCGCTTGGGGATTTTATTGGGCGCTTCCGACTCCGCTGATGGCGGAGTCAACCGGAAGCGCCGATCAGCGCTTACATCGGCAGGTGCGCGATCTCGTGCGAGAAGTAATTGTCGATGGCCGAGACGATCGACTGCGCAACTTTCTCGCGCCATTCCTCGGACTTGAGATTGTTGGCGTCTTGTTGGTTCGTGATGTAGGCCAGTTCGATCAGCACGGACGGAAATTGCGCCGTCTTGAGCACGCGGAAAGCCGCCTGCTTGTCGGGCTCGCTCCGCATCTGCGTGCTTTCGCCCATGTTCTCGATCACCGTCTTGGCGAACATGCCGGTGCGCTCGTGCGTCAGTTCCAGGTCGCGCTCCGCAAGATCCGCGAGGATGCTTTTCACGGCGCCGACGTCGTCGCTAACCTTCTTGACGGTTTCGATTTCCTCGGCCGACAGGACATTCTCGGCGGCGTTCCCTTTGGCAGAGCGCTCAAGATTTTTAGCGACGCGATCACGTAGCGTGTAGATGGTGGCGCCGCGCGCGCGCGATCCGTTGTCGGAATAATCAGCGTGAATGGCAATGAACAGGTTAGCGCCATGGCGCTCCGCGAATTCAGTCCTGCCGCCGAGTGATACGAAGGTGTCGTCGTCGCGAGTCATCAAGACTTTATAGCGGCCGGTTTTCTTTAGCTGGTCGCGGAGCACGAGGCTGAAAGCCAGAACGACATTCTTCTCGATCGTTCCACGTTTGACGGCGCCGGAGTCGTAACCGCCGTGACCCGGATCGAGAACGATGACCGGCCGGAAAGCCTTGGCTGCGCGTGTCGCCGGATTTTCAGCCAGGCGCGGCACAGGCGGTTGAAGGGGGCCGACACCCAATCCTGACGAAGCTGCGAATTCGTTCGTGCCCGCGCTCAGCATAGCTGTTACCGGGCGAATGATGACCGCGAGGCGAAAATGGCCGTTCTTGTCTCGCTCGATCTCCGAATTCTCGACGACGACCGGCTGCGTCACGCCGATGACGATCCGGATTTTACCCGGGGCGGAGAGGCCCGAGCGGACGGCTTTTACCAAGCCAACGGGCGCTTTTTCGTCGATGTGCGGGATCTGCAGATTGATATCGGGCAGTTCGACGACGACGCGATTGGGATGGGATATCGCGAAGACCCGGTAGTCGGCCTTTCGCTCCAGCCCGACGACGAACCGCGTGCGCAGAACTTTATGCTTGGCGGACGGTCCAGCAGCATCAGGATTGGCGATCGCAATTTCGGGTTCGCCGGGCTCGTTTGATGCGTCGGGCGAACCCTCGGCGGCGGCATGGCATACGAGCGCGCCGAATACGGCCGCCGCAGCGACGCAGCGCAAGGCTCGTTTTGCCAAACTTCGCATTCGAACTTCCCCCGTGGCACGCCGCATCCAGCCCGGCACCACAACTCAATTGTGTGCCCACGGAAGATGGCGTTTTGGCGGTCAGAGCGGTACGGCGGTGAGGTTATGGGATGGCAGTTAATCTCTCGTTAAGCGAGATTTACGGTGCTCGCCGACGCGGTTCATCCGGCTTTGCCTGCCATGCCGCTGCGGCGGCTTCGTCGGCGTCGTGCGCTTCGACCCAGCGAGCCTCGCCGCTGGTCAGCACCTCCTTTTTCCAGAAGGGGGCGCGCGTCTTCAAGTAATCCATCAGGAACTCCGCAGCGGCGAAGGCGTCCTGGCGGTGGGTGGCGCACGCAATCACCAAGACGATGTTGTCGCCGGGCTTCAACGTGCCGACACGATGGATGACGAGCGACGCCGAAAGCCTGAAGCGCTGGCGGGCTTCGGCCTCGATCCGTTCGAGCTCGGCCTCGGTCATGCCGGGATAGTGTTCGAGGGTCATCGATTCCAACGTCGCGCCGCCGGCATGGTCGCGGACCTTGCCGACGAAGATCGCGACGCCGCCGATCCCCGTATCCTGCGCGGAGACGCGCGCCATTTCCGCCGTGACATCGAAATCGTCCGGGCCGACACGGACCGTCATCGCTTAGCCTCCTGTCACCGGAGGAAAGAATGCGATCTCGCGGGCGTTGGCGATCGACGTACCTGGCTTGGCATGCGCGTGGTCGAGAGCCACGCGAATGGCTTCCGGCTTCGCAAACGCCATGTCGAACGGATGTCCGCGCGCGCTCTGCCAGCGCAACAGATCGCCGACGGTCGCGATATCCGGCGGCAGTGCGATGCGTTCCTCGCTGCGGCCGGTTTTCTCGCGCAGCCAGGCAAAGTAGCGGAGCGTGATTTCAGCGGTATGTGTGTCGGCGGCCATCGGTTGCTTTCAGCGGCTCATGGCGTGACGGATGCCAGCCTTCAGGTAATCGTATCCGGTGACGAGCGTCAGCAGCGCTGCAATCCAGAGCAAGGTGATGCCGACGTTGTACGTGCCGGATACGATATGTTCGGCGGCGGGGCCAATCAGCAGAATGGCGAGCGCGACGAACTGAACAGCCGTCTTCCATTTCGCCAACTGCGTGACGTGGACCTTGACGTTAAGCTCGGCGAGGAACTCACGCAGGCCCGAGACCAGAATTTCGCGCGATAGAATGATGATCGCCGCCCAGATCGACCAGCCTCCGATCGTGTCGATGTAGACCAGCATCAGCAAGGTCGCGCCGACCAGGAGCTTATCTGCGATCGGATCGAGCATGCGCCCGAGATTGGACTGCTGCTCCCAGATGCGGGCCAAATATCCATCCAGCCAGTCCGTGACGCAGGCCGCGACAAAGATCGCGAACGCCAGCCATCGCGACGTTTCGCCTGTTCCGAAGAACAGTACGGCGGCGAGGACAGGCACTGCCGCGATCCGGCCGTAAGTCAGGATGTTGGGCAGGCTCATCGAAAGCGAGCGGTGCGCGACGTGATCCATGATTTTGGGTAGCCGCAGGTGCAAGGCCGCGTCAATGGGGAAGACCCAAAGTGCAGCAAAGTCGCAGCTATGATGCTTCGGAAATGGCCGGATGGGAGGCAAAGTTTTCGACGCCGCCGATATGGGTGCGCCGCAAGGCTTCGTAAATCGCCACCCTGAGATCCGACTGAACTTTGAGACTGTGGGCAATATCGGGCAGGAGAACCCGCAGCGAGAAATCGGTTGTCGTGGGGGTATAGCCTTCAAACACGGCGATCGGCGCCGGTTCGCGCATGACGCTCGGGTGACGGTTGGCGCATTCCGTCAGCACCGCCAGAACGCGGCGCGGATCGGTGTCGGGACCGGAACTGAACTTCATCACGACGCGGCCGAGGGCATTGCGGTGGGTCCAGTTGAGGACCCGGCCGGTAATCAGTTCCGAATTCGGCACGATGAGGCTGGCGCGGTCGAACGTCTCGATTTCCGTCGAGCGCACAGATATGCGTTTGACCGTCCCCTCTTCACCGCCCACCACGACCGTATCGCCGACCTTGATGGGGCGTTCGATCAACAGGATGAGGCCGGAGACGAAGTTGTTGACGATCGATTGCAGGCCAAAACCGATACCGACAGAGAGAGCACCGGCGACGATGGCAAGACTGGTGATATCGAAGCCCGCATAGGAGATTGCGGCGATGGCGCCGAGACCGGTTCCTGCGTAGCCGACAGCCGTGTCAATGGAATTGGCGATGCCAGGGTCCATGCGCGGCGCAATCAGGACATTGGTACGTAGACGCCGCTGGACCAGGCGCGTGACAAAGAGAACGGCAACGAAAATCGCCATGCCGATGAGAATGCGGACAAGCGAGATACGGATCTGTCCGATCTGGAATCCGAAAAAGAGCTGTTTCAGCCAGTCCCTGATATCGGGGCCTGAAAATCCCCATTGCAGCATCAGCACCGGAACAGTCGCGAGCAGAACGCCGAGCGTGAGGACGCTTTCGGTTAGCCAGCCAAGTTGCTTGCGCCGCGATTCATCGAAGCCCATCCGCTCTTCGAGAAGAACGCTGATGTGGCCGCGCGACGTCGTGTTGCCGCGTGTGAACGACCGGATCGCAAGGTAGAGCAGCGTCGCAATCAGGCCGACGACACCGGTCATGACGAGTTGCTGGGCGAGAAAGCGTCCGAGCGCGACATATCCGACGAGGCAGCAGCCGATAATGGCGAACGCGGCAAGCCACAGCGGTATCTTGAGCCAGAGTGGCCGGTGCCGGCTGACCGGTTTCAATCCGAGGCCTTCGCTTGATTGGAACGGCGTCAGCAGCAATCCGATCAGAACGAACGCGAATGCGAGGCTGGTCGCCAGCGATTGAACGACACTGAGCGTCAGCGGGAAATAGAAGATCTGCGCGAATTCGGAGAGGAACAGATCAACCGAATAAATGAATGCGAGAGTCTTCAGCAGGAACGCAATACGGCCGGCGCTGTGGCTCGAGAGCAGGACGAGACGTCGTTCCGGCTGGTTCGGAGCAAATACGGCCGATACCAGCGCCGATACGGCGATGAAGATCAGAAGACTTTGAAAGAGCGCCTTGCCGACGGGCGCGGATGCCGGATCATAAAGAAGTTCGAGATAATTCAGCCCGCCGAACAGGAGGATCGTCGCGGCAATTCCCGGGATGGCGCGAAACGGCGCAATCCATGATGCGGAAGCGGCGCGTTCGAAGAACGTCGGCGGTGTCGAGGTCTCGTTGGGGCGATAGCGCGTAATGGTAACGACGACGAGCTTGAGAAACAGATAGAGCCCGATCGAAAACGCCAGCAACAGCGCGACTTTTGTCTTCTGTTTGTTGACAGAGGAAATCCAGTCGTTGGCATTGTACTTCAACCGCCACTCGACGTTCGGCGCAACCCGCACGAGGTCGGACCAGAATTCGGGGAATAGCGGACTGGTAATGCGCTCCGTCAGGTTTTTAACGAACAGCGACAGTCTCAGATTTGTGATCTTGTCGATGGCCTGACGGGCGCGCCACCACGTGACGCGAAGCGTTTTCGTGGCTTCCTGAAGTTCGCCGGATTGCGCGGCAAGGCGCGCGCGTTCGGCAACGACCGTTTCTGATTCAGCTGGAGCGTCCTTGGCCGGCGGAGGGCCAAGTTTGCTGAGTTGGCGCTCGATTTCATCTCGGCGCGGGCGAACGACATCGGCGGTCTTCGTTGCTTTGGCGATGACGCCGTCGATCTGATCGCGAAGACCCGAAAGATTGCTGTCGCTGGCGCTCATCTTGGCAAGCGCTTTCTCAGCACTGTCCATCGAGTCGACCATCTCTTTGATGGCTTCGTTGACTTCCGGCGTCAAAACCGGAGCGGGCTTCTCGACCCGGGGCGCTGGCTGCGTCGGTGCGGGTGGCGCGGGCTCTCCGGTGGCCGGAGGTGCGGCTTGCTGCGCTGGAACCGGCTGTGCCGGAGCGGCTGTGGGCTCAGCCGTTTGACCGGTCGCCGCGGGCGCAGGGGTTGCGGGCTGGGGGGCCGGCGGTGCGGCTGTGGGTGATGGTTGGGCAGCGGCAGGCGCTGGGGCTTGCGCGGGGGCCGGTTGCGGCGCGGTTGCAACCGGTTGCTGGGTTGCGGCGGGCTGTGCGGGCGCGGCCGTGACGCCTTGCGGGGAAGCAGCCGCTGGGTGTGCCGGTTCTGTCGTCGCGGGCCATGCGGGCTGCGCCGCTTCGGAGGCAGGGGCTTGTTGCGCCGGTGTCGCGTTATGCTGCTGAGACGTTGCCGGTGCGCTCGGCGCCGGTTGGGCTGGCTTGGCCTCCGCTGGAGCGATCGCAAAAGCGAACGTGGCGGCGAGTGCTAGAACGTGTCTCAGCATCGGCGGAACCGGTGTCCTTGGCAGATTTAATTGGAACGTAGCGCATCGCCCTTAAGTACCGCAAAAATAGGGCAACAGGGACGCTGAAGGCCAGCCTCTTATCCCCGCATAGGGTCGCACTAGGTCGATCGCTCGTGGAAAAAATCGTAGATTTTCCGCGCCATATCCGCTGAAATCCCATCGACCGCTTTCAAATCCTCGACACCTGCGCGCGAGACGGCCTTGGCCGAGCCGAAATGCTTGAGCAGCGCCCGCTTGCGCGTTGGGCCTATACCTTCGATTTCATCGAGCGGATTGACGCCGATTGCCTTGGATCGCTTGGCGCGATGTGTGCCGATCGCGAAACGATGGGCTTCATCACGCAATCTCTGGATGAAATAGAGAACGGGATCCTTGCTCTCCAGCATGATCGGGCCGTCGCGGCCGGGAATGTGAAAGTGCTCGCGACCGGCATCACGATCCGGCCCTTTGGCGACGCCGATCAATTGAATGTCGTGCAGTCCGAATCCTGCCAGCACTTCGCGCGCAACGGAGAGTTGCCCGAGGCCGCCGTCGATCAGCACCATGTCGGGGCGGTCGGGAAAGGGACGTTCATCCGCCGCGATGTCGGGCAATGCCGTTTCCTCGCCGATTGCGGCGGTGATTTCGGCGACCTCCGTTTCGATCTCATTGAGGACTTCGGCATCGGCGATGCGTTTGAAGCGTCGCGTCAGGACTTCGCGCATCATGGCGTAATCGTCGCCGGGCGTGATGTCCGGCGACTTGATGTTGAACTTGCGATACTGGCCTTTGACGAAGCCTTCCGGCCCCGCGACGATCATGGCGCCGACGGCGTTCGTGCCCGCGATATGGCTGTTGTCGAAGACCTCCACGCGGCGCGGAGGAGCGGCCAGATTGAAGCGTTCGGCAACACCTTCGAGCAAGCGCGCCTGCGTCGAGCTTTCTGCCAGTTTACGTCCCAACGCTTCGCGCGCGTTGGTGAGTGCGTGTTCGACGAGGCTCGATTTCATGCCACGTGCCGGAACGCGGATTTCGATCTTGCGACCGGCTTTGGCCGTCAGCGCTTCAGCGAGGAGGGCACGGTTCGGAATGTCGTGTGAGATGAGGATCAGACGCGCCACGGGTTTGTCATCGTAGAACTGGGCGACGAAACTATCGAGTACCTCCGCGACATCGAGCGAACGGTCAGCCTTCGGGAAGTAAGCGCGGTTGCCCCAGCTTTGGCCGGTGCGAATGAAAAAGACCTGGATGCACGTTTGTCCGCCGTCCTGGTATGCCGCGAATATGTCGGCTTCTTCGACGCCTTCGGGATTGACCGATTGATCCGCCGTGACGTGTGCGAGCGCCCAGAGGCGATTTCGATATTTCGCCGCCGTTTCGAATTCCAGTTTCTCAGACGCATCCTGCATCAGCTGCTGGTACATTTCGCGGACGGTTTGGCTCTCGCCGTTGAGGAAGCGCTCGGCTTCATCGACAAGCCCGGCGTAGTCATCAAGGCTGATCTCGCCGGTGCATGGGGCAGAGCAGCGTTTGATCTGGTAGAGCAGGCACGGGCGCGTCCGGCTTTCATAGACGCTATCGGAACAGGATCGCAGCAAGAAGGCGCGTTGCAGCATGTTGACGGTGCGATTGACGGCACCGGCGGAAGCAAACGGTCCGAAGTATTGGCCTTTCCGGTTTCTCGCACCACGATGCTTCATGACGGCCGGAGCCGGGTGATCGCGGGCAATCAGAATGTACGGAAACGACTTGTCGTCGCGCATCAGGACGTTGAAGCGCGGGCGGAAACGCTTGATGAGGTTGGCTTCGAGCAGCAGCGCTTCGGCTTCGGTCGCGACGGTCACGAACTCCATCGAGGCCGTTGCGAGGATCATGCGCGCAATGCGGTTCGTGTGGCCGCCAAGCCGGGCATAGTTTGAGACGCGGGCCTTCAGTGACCGGGCCTTGCCGACGTAAATAACATCGCCCGCGACATCGAGCATGCGGTAAACGCCCGGCGTCTGCGGCAGCAATTTCAAGTATCGAGCTATGACTTCGGCGCCGGTCTTGGGCGGCGCTTCCGGCGCCGTCTCCGAGCCCGCCGGTCTTGGGTCGTCAATCATGGCGCACCTAAGATCGGGCTCCGTTCGAGGTCAAGCAAGCTCTGCGATGGTGCGCCACAAAATCACCACCTCGAAAGGGTGGTTTATCGCTCTCAGCACATGCGGATGAGGTGGATTTAGTGGGGGGTGCCATGCGCTCGATGTTTGCCATTTTGGGCTTTGCGCTGATCGTCTCCCTGCCCGGTGCCGTGCTGGCGAAGCGGACCAAGGAAAAGCCCGTTCAGCCGTTCGCGAGCAACGAACAGTTGTTGACGTGGATCAACGGCTACCGCCGTCACCCCGAGCCACAACGCGTTCCCGAAGCCGTCAAAGCCATGTCCAGGTTCAACCTGATGAAGGACGCGGAGCAGTCGGGAATTTACATCGGGTTTGCCGCGGGCGCGATTGGCGCCAATCCGGAGATCGCGGAGTCTCTCGTTACGAAGATGTTCCCGCTGCGCCCCGAAGATCAGGTCATCATCATCAAGGCGATCGCTTATTCAGGGCTTCCGAATTGGCGCAAGCTGATGGTCAAATTCGTCGAGCGCATGCCGGCGCGCAGGGATTTGATCGAGAAATTCCTGTACGGAAATAAGCCGATCCTTACGGCGCTTTCCATCGAAGACGACGCGACGGTGATCGATCTCAACTGGGGCTATTATTTCGCGACCGGCTGGGAAGCTCCGATCCGTCGCATTGTTGCGGCGCTCGAGTATTCCGTCGACAAGGACAAGGTCGATAAGCTGACCATTGGTGCGATGGCCAAGTGGACGCTGGCGCAGAATGCCTCGCGCGACAACGATCTGCTGATGATGCTGAAGAAAATTTCGGCCGACAGCGATCCGAAAATCCGCAAGCCGTTGACCGAAGTGATCGAAGCCTCCGAGACGGTGGAGCTTTCGAAGCTGCGCAAGGATGCGCTGGCTTCCATCGAGGAACTGAAGTCCAAGGGTTCCGAAAGCCTGCGCAATTACAACTGGTGGGGTCAAACGGGACAGACCGTCCTGGCGCTCGGGTGCGTTGCGGCCGGCGTGCTGGGGCAAATCGAGTTCGGCATTCCGTGCGTGGTCGGCGGCGCGGTATCGACGGCGGCGCTCAAGTACTTCCAGCCATCGCAGTAATTTGAGTTGCTTTCAGACTGACACTGCGCGTGATCGTCGGCTGCGCCGCTCGTTGTCTTCTCTCTCTGAGTATCCGCTGAGATTCTCCACCCCACCCCCGACCCCTCCCCGTCGAGGGGAGGGGAGAAGTGGCCCGTGGCGCTTGCGTCCGAAGCTTTTCACCCCACTCCCGGCCTCTTCCTGTCGAGGAGAGAAGTGGCAGTGGCACTTACATCCGAGCTTTCACCCTCGCTTGTCGCGCGTGACCGGAACTCTATTCCCCTCCCCCGCGCGGGGAGGGGTTAGGGGTGGGGGTAATGATCTGGGACGTGATGATCGAACAATGCGCTTGTGCCGATCAACGAAAAGTCAGCGACTTTGCTTGGGGTCGGGCACTGCTTCGGCAATCGGGCCGCCAAGTCCCGACGGCTCGGTGGAGAGTCTCTGCCAGCGATACACGGGGCGCGGCGGCGGCGGTGTCACGTCCTGAGCCGCTTGCACCGATTGGCCGGTACAAAAGCGATCCTGAAACTGGCTGGCGATGAAATCGATCGATTTGCCGTAATGGCGGTCAGCCGCCCAACGCCGCGCCAGGTCGCCGAAGGTCACGGGACGGCCAAGGCGATGCGACAGCTTTATGATGTCATCCTGGTTGTTTTTCGTCCGACGGGCCACCGGATGCTGCAAGCGCTCGCCTGAATAGGCAACGAGGTGCTGGATCTGTGCGTGAACGCCGGTTGCGATGTCGGGGAAGCGTTCGCCGGGAACGCCATTGCCCGTCGCGCCGATGCCCGCGAAATTATTCTGCGTTGGGTTGACGTCGCCGCGCCGTCCGTCGCCGCGCCGGTATTTCAGGAAATTGGTTTCGATCGCCATCTGGAAGAAGGCGTAATCCCAACGCACATGCCAGCCTTCTCCGTAGCGCTTGTAGAGATCGGCGATGTTGCGGTAGCGGGCGTCGAGGTTTGGATTGCGCTCGGTGAGGAAGGCCATCAGGCGCTCCGGCGTGACGCACGCCGGAACCTGATTTGTCGGGCTCGTTCGAATCGGCGGCGCCGCCTCGGCCGCAGGCGGCAGCGCAGCAGCGAGCATCGATGCGAACAGCGTCGCGGTGAGGAGGCCGGGATGGCGGACTGACTTTCGCGCCATGCGAGGGCGGCCCTGCGCAGTCGAACTCACTCAGCCATCCGGGCAAAGCTCGAAGGCTTTGTCGAGCGCTTGCGACGGATTGGTGAACTCGCCGACCATCTTGCCGCCTTTCGCATACGCGGCGATGTAGGCTTGAGCTTCGCGCTTCTCCGAGCCTTCGTTGACGTCGAGAACCGTATAATTGTCCTGTTGATCGGCGCGCGCCTTGATGATCACGGATCGAACGCCGCCGTAGCTCGCCGTCCAGACTTTGCATTTCGGCTGCGTCGGAGACAGCACCATCGCGGACTTGGCGGTGATGCCGGGAAGCACCGCCGACTTCGTTCCGGCGCCGAGTGCGGCGGTCTGAATTTTCTTGCCGGACGTCTTCTTCGGCGGCTCGTCGGTGATATCGATCGATGCGACCGCCGAGTTTATGATCTTGACGGGCTGCTTTTCTTCCACCGCCGGTTCGCCAACAGCAACAGTCTTGGCTTCGTCGGCCGGAGGAACGAGAGATTCCGCTCCGAGGCTCGATCGCACGAACGAACCAGACTTGCGCGCTTCTTCAACGGCGCGGCGTGCGAGTTCAGCGCCGGACAGCTTATGTTCGGGGGCATTGGACGGGTCGGTGGCATCCGCCATCGCCACCACCTTCGGGTCCGCGGCCGTGCTGGATTTGGCAGGTACGGATCCCGGCTTTGCGAGCGCCAAGAGTTCGGGATTGGGATCGGGACTATGGCAGGGGCTGCCATAGAACGTCTCGGCCAAGCCGGCAATTTCGCGCCCGTAGTGGCGCGCCGAAGGCGCCCACTGCTTCGCGAGCTGGTCGTAGGTCATCGGGCCGTGAATGGTCTTCTGCCAATTTGTCAGAACGCCCCATTCCTGCACCTTGCGCGTGCGTTCGGCGACCGGATTGTCGAGATGAACGCCGGCATAAAGAAGCAGGTGTTCGAGATGCGCCTGGACGCCCGTCTTGACGTCAGGGAAACTTTCGCCGGGAACGCGACGGCTCGTGGCGCCAAGACCCGCGAAGTTGTTTTGATTGATCGAAACGACGCCTTTGAAGGACAGATTGCCCGTTTCGAGCATCATCTGGAAGAAGGCGATATCCCAGCGAATGTTGAGCTTGTCGCCGATGCGCATGTAATCGGCGGCAATCGTCGAGAAACGTTCGTCGACGTTGCGGTTGCGGCTCGTCAGGAAGCCCATGAGACGGCCTGGCGTGGCACACGCCGGAACCGTATTCGTTTTGGTCATGAGAACTTGCGGAAGGTCCGCTGCCGAAGCCGGCAGAGACGCTGCAGCCAATGAGACGGCTGCTGCGATAACGAACGCATACGGCGTTCGAACGCGGCAAATCATGGATCCACCCATAATGACGCGGCACCCCTCGATGAGCGCCCAACAAAACCAATTAAGGTTCGTAAGCGCTTAACGTTAAAAAAGTGTTGAGACCCCCCGTGAGTCTGGGACGAGATTTGCCGATCAATTGGGCCGTATTTGGGGCGTCCGGGGGTTAGAATGGGGCAAGCGTCCGCGACGCGCGACGCGCAGCGTCACGAGTGAAGCTCGGTTTGTGTGCCGTTTAGAAGCAACTCAGGTCAGGTGTTGACCGCCGTCGAGAGCGATCATCTGACCCGTTAACGACGGTGTCGTGAGGATGAAACGGACGGCGGCGGCGATCTCCGTCGCTGAAGGGCCGCGCTTCAGAAGCGTCGATTGTTTTTCGCGTTCGAAGTCATCGTCGGTTTGATGGATGCTGCGCAGGACCGGGCCGGGGCCGATCGCATTGACCCGAATACGCGGCGCGAGCGCCTGAGCCAGCGTGCGCGTCGCCGTCCAAAGCCCGGCTTTCGAAATCGTGTAGGAAAAGAACTCCGGCGTCAGGTTCCAGACGCGCTGGTCGATGATGTTGATAATGTTGCCTTCGACACCTTCGGGCAACCGCTTGGCCATCGCTTCGGAGAGAAACACCGGTGCCTTGAGGTTGATGCACAAGTGCAGATCCCAGGTCGTTTCGTCCAAGTTTCCGATGCTGTCCGGAAGAAACTCCGAAGCATTGTTGATGAGGGCCGTTACCGGCCCCAGTTCGCTTTCGACATTGGCGACAAGCTGTTCGAGTGCGTTGCGATCGATGAGGTCGCCGCGAAATGCGCGGGCGCATCCGCCGCGTTTTTCGATCTCCTCTACAAGCTCAGCGGCTTCGGCGGCGGAGCGTCGATAGTGAATGGCGACAGCCCAACCCATTGCTGCCAGGTCGAGCGCAACGGCGCGGCCGATACGGCGGGCGGCTCCCGTGATGAGGACGGTTCCGGCGGAGGCGGGTGATCGAGTCATTGGGGTGAACTAGCAGAATCGACTCGGGGAATCATGTCGATCTGCTGCGAGAGCGAATGCCCCTGCAACCTATTTGGTTTGATATGGTCGCTTAAGGTGGCGATTTTTGACCTCGACTGCACGTGTTGCAGGCAGGCAGCAGTGTACTTTGTGCCCATTTTCAAGGCAATTCTTCGAAATGCTGGCTTCTTATCACGGCATCGTTGCCCACAAGTTACAGGGCCTAAGCAAGTCGGTGTTTCCTGTGCCTAAACACTTGTGCCGACGGATCGATGTGGTTTCCTGACTGCAGAGCGGTGCGACTCAGGTGAGTTCCGCACTGGTGGGGCGTTGCGAAATCGCGGATTTGGGACGGGGGTTGTCTTATGGCGAATATCAAAGGATTTCTGGGTGCGGCTGGATTGGCGGCGATGGCCTCGCTGGTCATGTCCACGGCTGTGCTCGCAGACGATACCGAGGACCGGAAATTCGGTTACTCGATCACGCTAACGGGGACGAGTGACTACATCTTCCGCGGCATCTCGCTGAACGATCAGCTGCCGGCATTTCAGCCGTTCATCGAATTTACGTACGGCATCGCCTATTTGAACTTCTGGGGTTCGAACATCGCGGGCGAAGGCTTCGAGCCATTCGAAATGGATATCACGGCGGGCATCCGCCCTGTCACCGGGCCTGTAAGCTGGGATCTTGGCGTTCTCTATTACACCTATCCGGCCAATAGCCTCGGATGGGGCGCGACGGATTATGTCGAATTCAAAGTCGGCGCATCGGTTTCGCCGATCACGAATTTGACCCTGGGCCTCATCGGTTATTACACGCCGGATCAGGGCACGAACTACGGTGAAACGGAAACCATCGAAGGCAGCATCAACTATACGCTGCCCAAGTTTGGCATTTTCGATCCCACGATCGGCGGCACACTCGGTTATTCGAATGCGGATAGAGCCGGCTTCTTCCTGGGTGAAGGCGACTACACCTACTGGAACGTCGGTCTGAAGCTGGCGGTCGACAAGTACTTCATGGACTTCCGCTACTGGGACACCAACATCAGCGAAAACAGCGGCAACGACTTCAACAACTCGATTGCCGACTCTCGCTTCGTGTTTAGCGCGGGCGTCAACCTGCCGTAGTTCTCCCTCTGAACTCCCGACTGAGTCACCGGGGCCTTCGTGGCCCCGGTTTTTTTTGTTTCGTGCGGTTCGGCTTACAATTTTGCATTCGCCGGCGCCGCGAGTACTTGCGAAGCAGCGCAACTCAGGACACAAAAGTCGTTCAGATTTCTTTCTCGTGGTGCCATTCGTGGTCTTGACGGTCGGCATTCTCGTCATACTGACGATCGTGGTTGCGGCGGTGCTTCTGGCACCGCGGCTGCTGCCGCGCCGTGTCACCGTCGATGACGCTCCGGACCAGCCACAGCCGTTTGGAAGCGAGATGTCCTGGCTCGCGGTAAAGACGGACGATGTGCAACGGCTGGCAGCGGTGCTCGGGCTTGAGATCCGCCCGGCCAACTGGAACTCCGGTCTTGGCGCGATCTACGATCTGGAGCTTGCCGATGCGTTCGTCTTCATAACGCCGCCCGTTGGCGGATGGACGATCGTCGCCGGTGTATCGCTTCCGTTGCCCGCGGGCGGGGCTTTCATCGACAAGACGGGTCCGTTACTTCAGCGTCTGGGGAGCCAGTTCGCGCAGGTTCAGTATTTCGCCACGTTTCCGATCATCGATTTTTACGCTTGGGCACGATTTGAGAACGGCCGGGCCGTTCGGGCTTTCGCCGTCGGCGAAGCCGGTGTCGTATGGGATGCGGGAGACCGGACGCTGGAAGAACAGCGGCTCGGCCTCTCGATGATCGAGATCAGGGGCATCCGAAACCGCGAGGGCGACATCGGCGGAGAACTGCAATTGCATCCGACCGAGGGACAGGTTCTGAGCGTTGCCGACGGCTGGAGCATCAATCCGATGGCGATTGGATCGCTCGCCGCCGACGCGGGTGTCGGCTGGGTCGCCTATGCTCCGCAAACGTGGCTCGCCGAGCGATTGAGCGTGGCGGCGTAAGGCGCGTGACGGCTATTCGCGATCTTGTGCGATCTCACTCTGGGCAGGGCTTCCAATGCCGGTGCGATCTAGTGGTTTCGCTGGCCGTAATCGTAATCCATGCGCGGGCCGGGGAGGGGCGCTTGCCGGTTCGTCGTTGCCGGGGCCTGCGACGGTGAGCTCCAACGGCTCGGCGAATCCTGTGATGCGGTCGAGCGAGTGGGCGGAACGAACACGCGGTCGGTGGAGCAAAGTTTGTTCTGATTTTCGTTGCGCCCGCAGGAGCGCGGCTGTCCGTCTTTCGAATAGCAAATACGGACTTCCCTTAGTCCCTTACCGGCTCCGCCGCAGACGACAGCGATCATGTCCGGTTTGAGTTTCGGATTGGCGCGAAGGAATTCGCCGCGAATCTCTGACGGCGAAACAAACTGTTTCTCGAAGGGATTGCGGAATTGTTCGGGTATGACGATGCCGTCGAACAGTTGGTGCGCCAGGGTGAAGTAGCGCGCCGGATCAAGGCCGGAGCAGGTACCGTGCGTGCGGTATTCGTGGATGACGAGGCCACGGCTCGGCATGATGTCCATCATGCTTGAGATGACGTCATTGGGAACGAAGGGACGCCGCGGCAATCGGCAGGCGGACGGATACCCGTAATCGTACTGCGGCCACAGCCCGTGCAGTACAAACGAGTAGCGGCGTCCGTCGCGGCGGTTGCATTGTGTGTTGTCATCTTCGCCTTTCTCGGCGCAGTAGGTCGGGCTCCACGACAGGACGAGCGCGTAGTAATCGAACTGGCCGGGCGTGTTGTCCTGGCGATTGCCGCCGTAGTTACGCCGATAGCCATCGCCGCTGCTGTAGCCGTTGCCCCCGTCGGAATTGCCGCTTTTCGTGTTCGTATCGTTGCTCGCGATGGTTCCGTTGCGCGACGGCGAGCCGTTCTGTGTGGCGAGGTGCACGGCGAACGCCGCGATGACGGCGAAAACCAGGACGGTGAGGAGCACATGAGGGCGAAGCATTTCGTCGTCTCGATGAGTAGCTGCGATGAAGACTTGCGATACGGAACCTAGACGCTATCCGCCGGCGGGAGCCAGAGCCGCGAGAATACGGGCCCAGCTTCTCGCACCCTTTTCAAAGCTCCGTATGTTGTATTTTTCGTTCGGAGAGTGGATGCGATCGTCGTCGAGGCCGAAGCCGATCAGCAGGCTGTCCATACCGAGCGCGTCGCGGAATGAGGTGACGATCGGTATCGATGCGCCGCTGCCCATCAACACGGCGGGCTTGCCCCATTCCTCTTCGAGCGCTTTGGCGGCGGCGCGCATCGACGGGTCGGTGGTGTCGAAGGCGACGGCGCCGGAACCGTGGTGGCCGAGCCATGTCGCTTTGCAGTCGGCAGGTAGGATTTTTTCGACATAGTCATGAAGCGCGCCCATCACCTTGTCGGGGTCTTGTCCCGGCACGAGGCGGCAGGTGATTTTGACCGATGCCTTGGCTGGAATGACCGTTTTGGAGCCGACGCCCTGATAGCCGCCGGTCATGCCGTTGAATTCGAGCGTCGGTCGCGACCAGAGTTGCTCGATGACGGAGCGGCCCTGCTCCCCGGCCGGAGTCTTCAGGCCAACAGCGGCAAGAAACGCATCGGCCCGAAGCCCGAGCGATTTCCATTGGGCCAATTGCTCGGGCGCCGGATCCTCGACGCCGTCGTAAAAACCCGGAACGGCGATGCGGCCGGTCTCGTCATGCAGCGCCGCCATCACCTTGGCGAGGGCGCGGATGGGATTGGCGACCGGTCCGCCGTAGATGCCGGAATGAAGATCGCGATTGGGCGCGGTGATGACCAACTCGTCGCCGACGAGGCCGCGCAGCATGGTCGTGATCGCGGGAGTGTCCTTGTCCCACTGTCCGGTGTCGCAGACGAGCACGAGATCGGCCTTCAGTTCGTCGCCGTGCTTGGCAAGAAATCCGGGAAGCGACGGCGATCCGCATTCTTCCTCGCCTTCAATCAAGACCGACACCGCAATCGGCAGTTGCCCGGCGACGTTCATCCAGGCGCGGGCCGCCTCGAAAAAGGTCATCAACTGACCTTTGTTGTCCTCGGCGCCACGGGCGACGATAACATCGCCATTGGCCGGATCGTTGGCGATGCGCGGCTCGAACGGCGGCGTTTCCCAGAGATCGAGCGGGTCGGGCGGCTGCACGTCGTAATGCCCGTAAAAGAGCACATGTGGCATGCCCGGCTCGCGTTTCGTGCGGTCATGCGCAACGACCATCGGGTGGCCGCTTGTTGGCACAACCTTAGCCTCCGCGAAGCCGATATCCTTCAGTGTCGCCGCGCACCACTCGGCAGCCTTGCCGCAGCTCGCCTTGTAGGCCGGGTCGGTCGAGATGCTATCGATGCGCAAAAGCTCGAACAGGCGATCGAGCCCCGCAGCCTTTGATTGACCAAGAGTATCGAGAACGGTTTCAAGCGCGGCCATCGTGATAGACTTTCCGTTAATTGCGAGCGAAGCGGCGACGGGCTGTCGCTAGGAATGCCGGTCTCCATTTGCTATGGCACGTCTCCTGACGCGGATCATGGCAGCATGAAGACCGCACCGGAGGTCTGATGGCACAGCCGGACACTGACGGCAAAAAGAAATGGGTCTACGCCTTTGCTCCCGGCAAGGCCGACGGCGGCGCCGACATGGCGGAGCTGCTCGGCGGCAAGGGCGCGAATCTCGCCGAGATGGCAGTCCTCGGCTTGCCCGTTCCGCCGGGTTTCACGATTACGACGGAGGTCTGCGAGGCTTTTTTTGCAGCGGGCAACACGCTTCCCGAGGCGCTGAAGGATGATGTCCTTCGGGCGCTCGATGCGATCGGAAACTCCGTCGACGCACGTTTCGGCGATGAGAAACGGCCGTTGCTCGTGTCCGTACGCTCGGGTTCGCGGGCGTCCATGCCGGGCATGATGGATACGATCCTCAATCTCGGCCTCAACGACAAGACGGTCGAAGGACTGGCGGCGCTGACGGGCGACTCGCGTTTCGCTTTCGACAGCTATCGCCGCTTCATCCAGATGTATGGCGACGTCGTGCTCGGCGTCGATCATGGGGCGTTCGAGGACATTCTCGAAAACTTCAAGAACCTGAACGGATTTGCCTCCGATACCGATCTCGATGAAGAGGCGTGGCGCGAGATCATCGCCGAGTACAAGAGCGCCATCGAGCGCGAGCACGGCGCGCCCTTTCCGCAAGATACGAGTGAACAGCTCTGGGGCGCCATCGCTGCCGTATTCGACTCCTGGCACAACCCGCGCGCCGAAACCTATCGGCGGCTGCACGACATTCCCGACGACTGGGGCACAGCCGTCACCGTGCAAGCGATGGTCTTCGGCAATCTCGGAGACAATTCCGCGACGGGCGTCGCCTTCACGCGCAATCCCTCGACGGGCGAGAAGGAAATTTTCGGCGAATACCTTCCGAATGCGCAGGGTGAGGACGTCGTCGCCGGTATCCGCACGCCGCAGCCGCTGACGAAGAAGAGCGCACGCGAGGCAGCGGAGACGTCTCTCGAAGTGGCGATGCCGGAAGCGTTCGCGGAACTCAGACGAATCTTCGATCGGCTCGAACGCCATTATCGCGATATGCAGGACGTCGAATTTACGGTGCAGCTCGGCAAGCTGTGGATTTTGCAGACGCGCGCCGGAAAGCGCACGACGGAAGCGGCGCTCAAAATCGCGGTCGAACTGGCGGCGGAAGGGCTCATCAGCCAGGATGAGGCCATTCTTCGTATCGAACCGGCGCAGCTCGATCAGCTCTTGCATCCGGCGATCGATCCGGGCGCCGATCACGATTTGATCGCCCGGGGTTTGCCTGCGTCTCCCGGAGCGGCGTCGGGTGAAATCGTTTTTCATTCCGAAATGGCGGAAGCGCTCAAGGCCAAGGGCAAAGATGTCATCCTGGTGCGTTCGGAGACGAGTCCGGAAGACGTTCACGGCATGCACGCGGCTGTCGGTATTCTGACGGCGCGTGGCGGCATGACGAGCCACGCGGCCGTCGTGGCGCGCGGTATGGGGAGGCCGTGCGTATCCGGCGCCGGAACGCTGCGGATCGATACGAACGCCGGTACGATGCGGGCGGGCAGCCGTATTTTCAGATCGGGCGACATTATCTCGATCGATGGCAGCACGGGGCGCGTTTACGCGGGCAAGGCGAAGATGCTACCGCCGCAGCTTTCAGGAACTTTCGCGACGGTCATGGAATGGGCCGATCGCGCCCGGCGCATGAACGTCCGCACCAACGCCGACACGCCGCGCGATGCGCGCCAGGCGCGCTTGTTTGGCGCCGAGGGCATCGGGCTTTGCCGTACCGAGCATATGTTTTTCGATGAGCGGCGCATTCTCGCCGTGCGCGAAATGATTTGTGCCGAAGACGAGGAGGGCCGTCAGCAGGCGTTGGATAAGCTGCTCCCGGTGCAGCGTGCCGATTTCGAAGAGCTGTTTGAAATCATGGCGGGGCTGCCGGTGACGATCCGGTTGCTCGATCCGCCGCTGCATGAGTTTCTCCCGCATGAAGATCGCGAGGCGGCGCAGGTGGCAGCGGTGCTCGGGATGGACCTGATGCGACTCAAGAACCGCGTGGCGGAACTTGAAGAATTCAATCCGATGCTCGGATTCCGCGGCTGCCGTCTCGGGATCAAATACCCGGAAATTACGCGCATGCAGGTGCGCGCCATTTTCGAAGCGGCGATCAACGCGCAAAAGAAGACAGGCGAGGCGGTTCGCCCGGAAATCATGATCGCGTTCGTCGCCTACCGGCGCGAGTTCGATGTGTTGCGGAAAGTCGTGACGGAGACGGCCGAGACGGTTCAGCAGGAAATGGGCGTCACCATTCCCTATGACGTCGGAACGATGATCGAGCTGCCGCGCGCCACATTGCGCGCCGCCGATATCGCGGGCGGACCGGACGGCGCTGACTTCTTTTCGTTCGGCACGAACGATCTGACGCAAACGGCGCTGGGGCTTTCGCGCGACGATGCAGCGCCGATCCTGTCGAACTATCTCGAGCACGAGGTGATTTCGACGGACCCGTTCGTGACGATAGACCAACGCGGCGTCGGCGAGCTTGTTAAAATCGGCGTCGAGCGCGGGCGTGCAGCCAAGCCCGGACTCAAGACCGGCATTTGCGGTGAGCACGGGGGCGATCCGAAGTCGATCGGCTTTTTCGAGAATATCGATCTCGATTATGTTTCGTGTTCGCCGTTCCGCGTGCCGATCGCGCGCCTGGCGGCAGCGCAGGCCACGATCAGGCGGCGGGAAAAAGCCAAAGGCTCGTAATTTTCGCAGTGCCGATCTGCGAAACCCGGATCAATTCCGGCTTCCGCCGGAGTCCATCGGCATCCAGCTACTACTTAGCTTTGCTACAGCGGCCCGTTTTCGCGGCGGTCGATATCGTCGAGGCGCGGCTGACGCGGGCGCTCGCCTTTGTTTTTCGGCAGCATCAGGAGCCAAAGCACGAGCGGCGGCACGACGAAGCACCAAGCCATCCAATAGGAATAGTCGCGATTCTTGAAGCCCGCGAGGACCGCCGCGAGCGCCGAAGCCGCGACGGCGACCAAGCCCCATGCTACGATCCACTGCATCGTCATTTCACCCTCGCTTGTTGCGGGCTCATCAGAAGAGCGCCACGCGCTCAGCATACCAGCCAAATGCCCCTCGACTATGGCGAATTCACGCTTCGATAGCGGCTTGGTTTGGAGAGGCAACGAAGTCCAATCCGAGATCTAGGACGGGTGCGGAATGGGTGAGGGCGCCAACGGAAATCAGATCGACGCCGGTTTCCGCGATTTCTCCCACCGTATCGAGGTTTACGCCGCCTGATGCTTCGGTCAGGCAGCGTCCCGCAACCAGTCTCACGGCCTTGGAAAGCTCGGCGGGCTCCATGTTGTCGAGCAGTACGCAGTCGATCTTTTCCCGCAAGACGATTTCGAGTTGGGCCAACGTATCGACTTCGACTTCGATCTTGGTCATGTGACCCACGGCTGATTTCGCGGCGCGGATTGCTTGCGCTATCCCACCGGCCGCGACGATGTGGTTGTCCTTGATCAGCACGGCATCGAATAGTCCGACGCGGTGATTGTAGCCGCCGCCGCAACGGACGGCGTATTTCTCGAATGCCCGCAAGCCGGGAGTCGTTTTGCGCGTGTCGACGATTTTTGCGTTCGTGCCGCGCACGGCGTCGGCGTAGCGTCGCGTCAACGTGGCGATGCCGGACAGGCGGCCAAGAAAATTGAGCGCAACGCGCTCGGCCGTCAGGATCGCGCGCGCTTCTCCGGAGATGCGCGCAATGACGTCGCCGGGTTGTACGCTTTCGCCGTCGTCGATCTCAATTGAAAGCGAGGTTTCGGGGGCGATAGCGAGGAACGCGGCTTCGGCAAGCGGAAGACCGGCGACAATGCCGGGCTTGCGTACCGCGATCACCGCTTCGGCGTGGATGCCGGGAGCGACCGTTGCGTTCGTCGTGATGTCTCCGGCGAGCCCGAGGTCTTCGTCGAGGGCAACGCGAACCGCTTCCTCCACTAGAATCCGAGGAAGTGCGGGAAGGTTCGTGAGTTTGCTCATGCTCGGCAGGCTACCGTGGAAATACCGGCGCGCGAAGGCGGTTTCGATGTTGGCGCGTCGAGATCTTCGATCGTTATGAACGTGCGATGCGCGAATGCCGGATCGGTGGCGGGATAGTCGGTCCGATAGTGACCGCCACGGCTTTCCTTGCGCATCAGGGCCGCCGTCGTGATGAGACGCGCTGTCAGGATCATGTTCGTGAGAACCATATCGCCGGAGGCCGCCGCATCGAGTTCCTTAAGTGCCGCGAGTGCGAGCCTCAGGCCCTTGGCGGAGCGTTGCACGCCGGCATATTTCGTCATGACGGCGCGCAGCCGGTCGAGCGTTTCGTGACGTTTTGCCGTTGCAATGGAACTCGGGCCGGGAATGCGCTTTGGCTGCACAAAGTGTCCGACGCGATCATGCGGAAGGAAAGCGCGAATGTCGGATGCGGCGCGGGCGCCGAAAACGACGGCTTCAAGAAGCGAGTTCGATGCAAGCCGATTAGCACCGTGCAGTCCGGTCGAAGCCACCTCTCCGACGGCCCACAGGCTCGCGAGACTGGTGCGGCCGCGAAGATCGGTTGCGATGCCGCCCATGTGGTAGTGCTCGGCCGGGGCGACCGGGATGAGGTCGATCGTCGGATCGATGCCAGCGTTGCGGCAATGATTCCAGACGGTCGGAAATTCTTTTTCGAAGTGTGCGCCGATGGCAGCGCGGCAATCGAGGAAAACGCCGCGCCCGGCGTTCAGTTCATTGTAGACGGCGCGGGCGACGACATCGCGCGGAGCCATCTCTCCGCGTGGATCGATGGCCAGCATGAAGCGTTCGCCGTTGGCATTGACCAGTGTCGCACCTTCTCCGCGCAGAGCTTCCGTTGCAAGCGGTGCGGGATCGATACCGGCGTCGATGGCGGTCGGATGAAACTGTACGAATTCAGGATCGGCAATGATGGCGCCGGCACGCGCGGCCATCGCGATCGCCTCGCCTTTGGCGTAGGACGGATTGGTCGTCAGTGCGAACAACGCGCCGACGCCGCCAGTCGCCAGAACGACGGCCGATGCCGGCACGAAGACATAACTGCCGTTGCCGAGTGCGCGCGAGCGGATCAGCCGAACGCCTTCGACGCGGCCGTTGGTTGCGATGAGGTCGTCGGCCTCGTAGCCTTCCAGCACGCGGATCGACGGCGTTTGGCGTACCGCCGCAATGAGCGCCTGCATGATGGCGGCGCCTGCGCGATCGCCGGAAACACGCACGACACGTTTCTCAGAGTGGGCGGCTTCCTTCGACAGCACGTAATGGCCTTCGAGATCGCGATCGAAGGGAACGCCGTAGCTCAGCAGATCGCGAATGCGATCCGGCCCTTCGTCGGCAACAATACCGGCGACCTTGGCGTCGACGATACCGCCACCGGCTTCAATGGTGTCTGCGGCATGCTTCGCGGTGCTGTCGCCTTCACCGACCGCTGCCGCGATGCCGCCTTGCGCCCACATGCTGGACGCGCCTTCACCGAGCGGGGCGGCGGCGATGACCGTGACGGGAAGGGGGGCGAGCTTCAACGCGGTGAAAAGTCCCGCGAGGCCCGCGCCGATGATCACGACGTCGCCGGGTCCGGCTTCGCTCTCGAACGGCACGAACGATCTGCCCTCGTGCCCTTTTCGTGCAGCCATTGCATTGCCTCCTGGACCGTCGCCCAAAAAAGCTAATTGGTCAGATTGACCATGCGCTCGACAGCGCGACGTGCACGAACAGCGACATCCGGATCGACCGTCACTTCGTGACGCATGTTGACCAAGCTGTCGTAAATGTTTTCGAGGCTGATCCGCTTCATGTGCGGGCAGAGATTGCAGGGACGAATGAACTCGACTCCCGGCGCTTCGACGGCGACGTTGGACGCCATCGAACATTCGGTGACGAGCATGACTTTCGCCGGATGCTTGGTCTTGACCCACTCGATCATGCCGGACGTCGAGCCGGTGAAGTCGGCGGCCGCAATGACGTCGGGTGGGCACTCGGGGTGCGCGATGATCTTCAGGCCGGGTTCGTTGGCGCGCATGGCCTCAAGCTCTTCACCCGTGAAGCGCTCGTGAACCTCGCACGCGCCTTTCCAGGCAATGACCTCGACCTTCGTCTGCGATTGCACCCACTTCGCGAGATACTGATCCGGAATGCACAGAACGCGCGGCACGCCGAGGCTTTCGACGACCTTCACGGCGTTCGAAGACGTGCAGGTGATATCGCATTCGGCTTTCACCGCCGCCGACGTGTTGACGTACGTCACGATCGGTACGCCGGGATAGGCTTCCCTCAGCATGCGGACGTCCTCGGGCGTGATCGAGGATGCGAGCGAACAGCCGGCGCGCATATCGGGAATAAGGACGGTCTTGTCCGGCGACAGCAGCTTCGACGTTTCGGCCATGAAGTGGACGCCGGCCTGCACGATGACCTTGGCATCGGTGCGCGCGGCTTCCTTGGCAAGCTGCAGGGAGTCGCCGCGAAAATCGGCGACGCAATGGAAGATCTCCGGCGTCATGTAATTGTGCGCCAGGATAACGGCGTTGCGCTGAACCTTGAGCTCGTTGATCGATTTGATCAGCGGCGCGTAATACGGCCATTCCATCGGCGTGATGACGTCTTTGACACGCTCGTAGAGCGGCGCCATCTCGGCCTCGAGGGACTTTGACCAGGCGTAGGCAGGTGCCGCTTTCGCCGCGGGTTGCTTGGCCGCGACGGGCTTCTCGGTTTTTGCGAGCGTAGAAACCATTGACTGCCTCTCACAAATCGCTATATGCTCTCAGGGAGCATATATGGGGTAAAAGAGATACCGGCATACCCAGCCGATTACGTCTGAAATGCTCTATTCGAGCATTCCTGGACACGATTAACATAGTGTACTTGGAAACAGATTTCCAGGGCGGCGGTTCCCGCGCGCCCTGGATGAGAGGCCTCGTA
>Ga0256762_1000020_pt1 | contig 22562 bp, 23 predicted proteins | sample MC6MC0913MT_FD_186052 | JGI IMG/M metagenome (GOLD analysis project Ga0256762, IMG submission 186052) | Metatranscriptome of enriched soil aggregate microbial communities from Iowa State University, Ames, United States - MC6-MC0913-MT... | ecosystem: Environmental > Terrestrial > Soil >...
CGACGACAGGATCGCTCATGGCCGCCTCACAACCAGCTGCAAAGTTTGGCGTAACCGATCATCAGGCCGAAGCAGCCGAGGCCGAGGAAGAGATAGACAATGTCGAGCATGCGCTCTGCTCCGTCCGATTTGACTGACGGACGGAACATGAGGCGAAGCGCATCAAGTCTCGATTGGGAAATCGGGATGCCGGTATAAAGAAGTCATAAAGACAGGAGGCGGCCGGTCATCCGTGCTGTTGCGCCCGAACTGCTCAACGCTTCAGACGCGCAACGGCAAATGGACGTCTGGCTGGTGGTGGAGCAAGCGGTCGGTCGCGTACCGGTCTCTTATAGAGAAATCCCTGCGAACAGTGAAAATATGAGGGATGTCGCGGAAAATGGGTTGTTCAAACGATCTACCGTAGCGGCTTGGACCCTGAATTCACGGGTATTTTTGACCGATAGGCGATCGAAATCCCTACACCTCGTAACGGGGAATAACAGGGATGGCCGGGCCGGGCTCGACGGGCCACTTTCGGTCGCTCATCCGAATCCTATTGATGGTCGCGCTATCGCGATTTTGGGGGTGGATCGCAAACGAACCACCCTGCTTTTTTGAGCTTGAACCAGACGCGGCCTTGTCCGATTTTTACCTCGGACGCTTCACCTTCGAGGTGGCGGTTGTCCAAGCGAGCCAGTCAAGCCAAGGATGGGCACCGTTCCTCGACAAGTTTCTCTACGAGACCAGCGCGTTTCCGAACATATCGGACGACGATCAGGTCGACAGCATGACCCAGGTTATTGCGAATTTTGGAAACGCAATCGCTCACGCGAGGCGCAACAAACGACTTCATGGATAGATTTCCGATTGCTTGCGTCGCTGGTGAAACCAGGCGAGGCCCCAATATGCCGTCACCGCGACTTCAATGGGCCACCACGGCGATGCGTAGTCAGAGTTCGCGAACTTACATGGAACCAAAGTCTCGCAAACACCATTTGAACTTCGACGACAACGTGTCCGGGATTTTCAGGCGCAGGATCAATTCGCCACGACGGCACACAAACAATCCGCTTTGAAACGCGGCATCGCGCGCCGTGCGCCGCGCAATGCGCGTGGATCATCGTCAGCGCTCTCTATTCAAGCGCATGCTTATAGATGCCGTTGACTGTCTCGCTACCACGTACGCTGATTCCAGACCGATTCGCGTTGTGGTGAGCGAGCTCCTAAAGCTCCGTGCTTCTTCGTGATGAGGCACGGTCTCACGCGGGGATGGGTGTGACCACCGAGTGTAATGGTAAGCGTGTTTGCGTGGGGCGGACCCGGAACCATATTGCGTAGAGGGCTGGAAGGAACAGAAGAATAAGAAGCGTGCCAACTGCCGTACCGCCGATGAGCGTGTAGGCCATCGAGCCCCAAAACACAGAAGTTGTCAGGGGTATGAAGGCAAGAACGGCAGCGAGCGCTGTCAGCACGACCGGGCGTGCGCGCTGGACCGTCGCTTCGATGACGGCGTGATAATCATCGAGCCCTTCCTGTTTGTTGCCCTTGATTTGCTCGATCAGTATCAGCGTGTTCCGCATCAGAATGCCCGACAAGCCGATCAGTCCAAGGATCGCATTGAAGCCGAAGGGCTGCTCGAAGATGAGCAACGTCGGCACAACGCCGATCAGACCCAAAGGTGCGGTTGCGAGAACCATCCACATAGCGGAGAAGGAACGCACCTGGAAAATGATCACGATCATCGTCAGGATGAACATCACCGGGAAAACAGGAGCGAGGGCTTTATTTGCCTTAGTCGCCTCTTCGATATTGCCGCCCGTCTCGATACGGTAGCCGTCCGGGAGCGCGGCAATAATGGGCTGAATGGCATTCTGGATTTCCAGCGATACCGGTGGCGGTTGCGACTGCTGATCGATATCACCCTGGACTGTGATCGTCGGTGTTCGATCGCGCCTCTTTAAGATGGGATCTTCCTGAACGACCTCGACATGGCCGATCTGGCTGAGGGGCACGAGCTTGCCGGACTCGTTTTGCAATACAAGATCATTCAGCTTTGACGGATCCAGCCGGTCGCTTCCGCCGCTGCGCGCCATCACCTGGACGGTTCGAATGTCTTCACGCACGACCGTGGTGGATACGCCCGTCAGAAGGAATTGCAGCTGTTCGGCAACATCGTTCGGTGACAAGCCGATCAGGCGCAGCCGGTCCTGGTTGAGCGTGAAGCGGAGGGAAGGCGCGCGCTCGCCCCAATCGGTATTAACCTGACGCATGTGAGGATTGGCGCGCATCACGCCGGCGACTTTCTGAGCGATTGCACGAAGCGTGTCTGGGTCGGGACCCATTACACGGAAGGCAATGGGCCAAGGCGAGGGCGGGCCAAAGACGAATTGCGTGGCTCGGACCTGTGCTTCCGGCGCCAACCCTTCAGTTATGCGCGCCCAGGTACGAACCTTCAGTGCGTCCCGAGCAGACGAGCTTGGCGTCATCACGACGATTTTGGCAAAGGATGGGTCAGGAAGCTCGGGATCGTATCCCAAGTAAAAACGCGGCGCGCCTTGGCCAATATAAGAGACGATATTCTTCGTCTCCGGTTGTTCCTTGAGCCACGCCTCGATTTTTTCGACCGCGCCTTTCGTCGCCTCGATGCTCGACCCGTCCGGCATTTGCACTTCGACGAGAAGTTCGCGGCGATCGGAACTTGGAAAGAATTGCTGCTTGACGCCTCTCATGCCGACGCCGGCAAGAACGAAGAGCACTACCACCGTACCTGCAACAAGAAACTTATGGTGGATAGACCACGCAACGAGACGCCGAAACCGTTCGTAGCGTGGCGTCGAATATATCGCGTCGTGTCCGCCAGGGAGCGGCTTGATGTTCGGAAGCAGCTTTACACCCAGATAGGGGGTGAAAACCACGGCGACGATCCACGATGCAATGAGCGCAAAGCCGACGATCCAAAAAATGTTTCCGGCGTATTCACCGGCCGTCGACTTGGCAAAACCGACGGGCATGAGGCCAATGATGGTCACCAGGGTGCCCGAGAGCATTGGCGCCGCTGTGTGGCTCCAGGCATAGGCCGCAGCCTTCGTACGCTCGTAGCCTTCCTCGAGCTTCACGACCATCATTTCGATGGCGATGATCGCGTCGTCGACGAGAAGCCCCAACGCCAAGATGAGTGCGCCAAGCGTGATGCGATCGAAGTTTCGTCCCGTAATCATCATGATGACGAACACTGCCGCTAGCGTCAGCGGCACGGCAGCAGCGACGACAATGCCGACGCGCCAGCCAAGGCTCGCGAGGCTGACAATCATTACGACCGCCAGCGCAACGACGAACTTCAGCATAAACTCATCGATCGATTCTCGGATATTGACGGCTTGATCGATGATCTTTGTGAAGGTGATGCCTGCGGGAAGGGTCTGCGCGATCTTTGCCTCTTCCGCATCAAGAGCCTTGCCGAGATCGAGGCCATTCCAGCCTTCTTTCATCACGACGCCGAGCACCATGGCAGGATCGCCATTATGCCGAATGAGAAACGTCGCGGGATCTTCGTAGCCGCGTTTGACCTCGGCAACGTCGGACAGCTTCAGCACGCGCCCGCCCGCAACAATCGGTGTATCACTTATTTTCTTCAGATCGTCGTATGCGCCTTCTACGCGCACGAAAACTTGCGGGCCACTGGTGTCGATTGATCCGGCAGGCGTCACCACATTCTGGCGATTGAGGGCATCGAATATCGATCGCGCGCTGATTCCAAGCGTCGCAAGTTTGGCATACGAGAATTCGACGAAGATCCGCTCAGGCCGCTCGCCGAGAATATCGACTTTTTTGACGCCCGGAACGTGAAGCAAGCGTTGGCGTAGCGTTTCGGCTTCGCGCGTCAACTGCCGTGGCGGCATGCCATCGCCCTTTACTGCGTAGAGCGCAAACGTGACATCGGAATATTCGTCGTTGATGAACGGTCCGAGCGCCCCGGCCGGAAGGTTCGCGGCCTCGTCGCCGAGCTTCTTTCTCGCTTGGTAGAACTGCTCAGGGACATCCGCTGGCGGTGTCTGATCCTTGAGCGTCACCTTCATGAGCATCAAACCCGGTCGTGTGAACGTTTCGGTGCGGTCGTACCAACGCAATTCCTGCATGCGCTTTTCCAGCGGCTCTGCAACGAGATCTTGCATCTCCTGCGCCGTCGCGCCCGGCCAAACAGCCGTGACGGTCAGAACCTTGACGGTATAAGGAGGATCTTCTGCACGCCCCAGCTGAAGGAAGGCAAAAGTGCCGGCAAGCGTGATCGCAATGATCAGAAAGAGCGTGACAGCGCGCTCGCGCACAGCCAGCGCTGAAAGGTTGAAGCCGCTCATCGGGATGCGGACTCCGTAGCACTGACCCGAACACGGTCTCCCTCATGGAGGGTGTGGGCGCCAAGCGCGACGACCTGATCGCCGATCTCTAATCCGTGGCTGACTGCCGCCGTTTCCGCACCCATTTTCGCGAGCTTCACCGTCCGGAAGCCAACGACGAGTTTGTCTTGATCCAGAAGCCAAACGCCGGTCTTTCCGTCTCTATCGATGAGCGCACCGACCGGTATATCGACAAGGGTATTATTCCTGCTCTGCGGAATATGAATGGTCACCGTCGCGCCGAGTGGCGCGTTGGCGGCGGCACCTTCCAGAACATAGCGCGCTTCATAAGTTCGCGTCGCGGGATCTGCTGCATCCGACAGCTGCCGAAGCCATGCTCTCGACGTCGATTTGAGATCGCCGTAGAGGGTCGCCGTTGCTTCGGAATGCAGGGCGGGACGAACGGTTTCTGGCAAATAAACCGCAGCTTCTCGGGGGCCGGCGTGCGCAAGACGCACGACCGTCTGACCGGCGGCTACGACCTGACCGGGTTCCGCAAGCGTTTCGACGACGACACCATTGGAATCGGCCAGAAGCTTCGAATAGTCATTGGCGTTGCGCGCAAGTTGTGCATTAGCCTGCGCGGCGGCTAATTGAGCTTCGGCATTGTCGAGCGCAGATTTTGCTTGCTCGTAGCGTTGGCGGGAGACCCATCCCTGATTGACGAGATTGCGATACCGCGCTTCATCGGCTCGCGCCTGGATCGCAGTGGCTTTGGCGGCATTGATTGCATTTGTCTGTGCGACAATGGTGAGCTGCAGGTCGGCGGGATCCAGCTTCATCAGCGTCTGTCCCAATTTCACGGTTTGACCTGTATCGACCAAGCGTTCGGTGATCTTTCCTGAGACCCGAAACCCGAGATTGCTTTGGACGTGCGCCGAGACAACGCCAGTAAACGCGCGCTCGTCCGCATTTGCCGATCGCACGGTGGCGACACGCACAAGTGGCGTGTCCGTTCTCGGATCAGCCTCAGAAGCTTGACAGCCGCTCAGCGCAATCGCAGCGACTAAAACGGCCGATACAGCCGCGCGCCTCGCGATCGAGCCTTTTCTACGTCTCCAAATAGCCGACCCTGACATTGAATTACGAGCCTCGCCTTGATCACTTTAGGCGTATAGATTATGATTATAATCTAAAATACGCAATAGATCTGGCTGCGGCGAGACGTCTCGAACGTCATTAAGCGATCGAGACATAGTTCATTGATGGCTAACTCCAGCGTCTCTTGCAGATGACGAAGGTTTTGGCCATTCGGAGTCAGGCTAATTGCGTCAGGCGCTTCTTGGCTTCTCGGAGGATTGTGGCCGACAACTCCGGGTCATTCACAATGCGCGCCATCGTGACTGCTCCTATCATCGTCGACGCGATGAAGATCGCCACTTTCTTGGCTGCAGCCGGGGAATGGCCTTCAAGGTTGCTCGCGATACCGTCCACCATCTTCAGAAATCCGGCCGTCGTTGTTTCGCGCACGCCCTCTCCGCTGCGCGCCATCTCGCTTCCCAAGGCGGCAAGCGGACAGCCGCAAGCCGCATTATCGCGGTGCTCGCTCGAGAGGTACCAACCGATCATCTCATGAAGACCTCGAAGTCCTGGTGCCCCCGACAATACCTCATTCATCTCCTGAACCGTGGACGTACTTGCGACAGCCAGCGCTTCCTCAACCAATTGTTCTTTCGATTGGAAGTGCTTGTAAAAGCCGCCGTGGGTCAGCCCAGCTGATGCCATGAGATCGGCGAGGCCGATACCTTCGATGCCATGCTGACGAAATTCTGCAGCGGCCGTTTCAACGATACGTTTTCGGGTTTCAGCTGCTTCTTTCTTTGATTTCTTCATTGGGTTTCACTTTTTTGCCGCAGACTCGCGATGCTGCCTTCAACGAAATTTGTCCTTGACTTAGATGATATATGACATCTAATTAGATGTCGAGCGACTTCTAAAATATTCATATCGCTCTTGAAGTCAACGATTGCCCCCCACGGCTGAAAGGTAGTCATTATGTCGAAATCGCAAACCATCCTCATCACAGGTGCCAGTACCGGCTTCGGCCGGGATACCGCGGAGACCCTATCGAAAGCCGGCCACCGCGTTTTTGCATCCATGCGCGATCCCGAAACCCGCAACCGGGCTCATGCCGACGCATTACGTGCGAATGGAATTGAAGTCGTCGAGATCGACGTCACCGATGACGCTTCCGTAGAACGTGGTGTCTCATCGGTCTTGAAACAGGCCGATCGTCTCGACGTGCTTGTCAATAACGCCGGTATCGGCGCGGCTGGGATATCGGAAGGCTTCTCGACGAATCAGTTGCGGTCATTGTTCGACGTCAACGTATTCGGAATTCAACGGATGTTGCGCGCCACGCTGCCGGCGTTTCGGCGTCAGGGAGATGGACTTGCCATCAACATCGGCTCAATCCTCGGCCGCGTGACGCTACCTTTCTCCGGGCTCTATGGAGCAACGAAGTTCGCGCTTGAAGCCATGACGGAAGGATACCGGTACGACCTATCGCAGCTCGGCGTCGACGTTGTGCTCGTGCAGCCGAGCGCCTATCCGACAAACTTTTTTGGAACAGTTCAACTTCCGGAGGATGGCGACCGCGTTGCTGCTTACGGGGAAGTCGCGGCGATTCCGGGCAAGCTGCTGAGTGCATTTGAAGCGCAGTTCAAAAGTGAGGAGGCGCCCGATCCGCACGAAGTCGCGGAAGCGATCAGCAGGCTCGTCGAGCAGCCGAGCGGAGCGCGGCCCGATCGCGTCATTGTGGGTCAGGCCTATGGCGCCGACCTGCTCAATTCACAAGCCGCCGCGGTACAGTCGCAGGTGCTTGAGAACTTCGCTCTGAAGCACCTCGGTGAGACACGTAAGGTAGGAGCAACCGATATTGCTTCCTAGATGAGTTTGTACACAGCGCCTTGTCCAAGTCGCTTTGCAACGACGGCATCGTCATTGGTTACGTGCAGCGCGGAAGCCTCACGCTCGGCTACGCCCAGCAGACGCAAAAAGCGCCGACGCTGCACGTAACAAAAATCAATATGGGGTCTGTATGTAGGATCAGCGACTCGCATGTAACGGCAGTGGTCACTGAATTTCCACGCGTCAACGATGCACTCAATTCGCTGCCCATACAGTCCTGCTATTTGCCGATATGAGAGCTTGTTGAATGACCTTAGGAAGCGCGTTAATGCGCCGCCGAGCTCGCCCTTTTTGAGGGCGCAACATTCCGCAAGAAAGGTACCAGAAGAGTAGCAATGATAAACGCGAGCATGACCGCGCGAAATGCGTCCGCGTATGCGAGTGTGGACGCCTCGCGATAGGCAAGACCCCAGAGCTGCTTTAGAGCCGCAGTTGTACCGTCCTGTGTACTTCCCGGATGCGCTCCATATCGATCGGACACCTGACCAACCAGGATTGTCATGGGGACATTTGCGGGCGTCAGGTGGGCGGCGATGGCCGTGAAATGGTAATTGGTGCGTACATTGAGTATCGCAGCGCACCCCGCAATACCGACCGCGCCGCCGAGATTGCGCATCATATTGAAAAGCCCGCTGGCATATTTCAGACGATCGGGTGGAAGACTGCCCAGTCCGAGCATAACACTTGGGGCTACGGCGAAGACCTGGGGCAAACCGCGCAGAATTTGCGGAAGAAAGAGTTGGTCCGAGCCCCAATCGTGCGTGATGAAGCTGAAACTCCACATGGAGATCGCAAAGAACGCCATGCCGACCATCATAAGCCAGCGGGTATCAAAACGCTTGGCCAACATGATGTAAAGAGGCACGCCGACCAACGAGGCGGTACCCGTCGAGAAGATGGCCTGTCCCGTCTGATAGGCACTGAATCCGCGCACGTAGCCGAGAAACAGCGGCGTCAAATAGATGGTAGAGAAAATACCGATACCGGTGATGAAGGAAAGAATGCAGCCGACGAGAAAGTTGCGATTGCCGAAAGCGCGCAGATCCGCAACCGGCCGGGGAAAGGTCAGACTTCGAACGACGAAAAGAAATCCGCTCCCGACGGCGATATAAGTGCAGTAACGGATCGTTTTATCGTCGAACCAATTCCAGCGGGTTCCTTCCTCAAGCACATATTCGAGGTTGCCGAGTGCAATCGCCATCAGGCCAATGCCAAGGTAATCGGCGTCCTTTAAAAGGGAGAGGTCGGGCTTATCGATATCGACCAAGAACGGGATGGCGATAGCGATGGCAACGCCCGGAACGAGATTGACGTAGAAGAGCCAATGCCAATTGAGGGTGTCTGTGATCCAGCCTCCAATGACAGGGCCAAGCGCGGGCGCGACAGAGGCGATGGTTCCCACCACCGCGGCAGAATAGACTCGGCGCGGCCCTTGAAAATAATGAAAAGACGATGTGAAGACCGTCGGGACCATTGAGGCGCCGAGAAATCCCTGAAGCGCCCGAAAGACAATCATACTTCTAATGTCCCAGGCCAATCCGCAAAGCATGCTGGCCGCTGTGAACCCCGCCGCCGACCCGGCAAAAAGCCATCGCGTCGAGAAGACGCGTGTGAGCCAACCTGACATCGGGATCACGATGATCTCGGCGATGAGATAGCTGGTCTGAACCCAACTAATCTCATCCTGTGCGGCCGATAGGCCGCCGCCGATGTCTTGCAGCGAGGACGCCACGATCTGAATATCGAGCAAGGCAATGAACATGCCGACGCACATCACCACAAACGGGATGATGCTCTTAAGCCAGGTACCGGTTGAATCCGTCTCGCTCACGGCGATTTCTCTTGACCGGCGCGCGTATCGACCGATGCCGTCGTCGACAGGCCCGGTCGTATCCGACCAAGGCTCCCATCCGAAGGATCGAGCGCGATCCGGACCGGAACGCGTTGGACGATTTTAGTGAAATTCCCAGTCGCATTCTCGGGAGGAATGACACTGAAGATCGCGCCTGTACCGGGTGCAACACTGATGACGTGACCGTGAAAGACGTGATCCGGCAAGACATCGGGCATGACAGTTGCGGGTTCGCCGATAAGCATGGCCCCGAGCTGATCTTCTTTAAAATTGGCATCGACCCATAAGCCATGGGCAGGCACGATTGTAAGCAGATAGCTGCCGGGTTTTACATAGCTGCCGACCTGAGCCGCGCGGTTGCCGACAAAGCCTTCGATGGGAGAGCGAATTTCCGTGTAACTCAAGTTCAGCTCGCCAACGCGTACGTCAGCTTCCGCAGCTTCGACTGCGGCGGCGGCTTGATTGACGTTCGCCTCAAGAACGAGAAGCTGCTGTTTGGCCGCGTCGTACGCGGCCTTGGAGGCAACTAGAGCGGATTGCGCCTGTCGGTCGAGAGAACTGGTGCGCTCAGAGTCTTGCACTGACCCGGCGTTCGTCAACGCCAGGCGCCGATAACGCTCTGCATCTTTGCGCGCGAACGACGCCTGCGCCGTCTTGAAATCGACATCGGCCGCCGCCTGCGAGATAGTGGATTGCTGCAGCGTATACTGCGCTTTGACGCTTGCAAGGGCGGCTTTACATTGGGCGAGTGTCGCGTGCGCGCGCCGTAGCGCGGCCTCGAGATCTCGGGGATCGAGTCGGATCAGAAGTTGTCCCGCCTCGACATGCTGATTATCAGCGACCAAGATTTTCGCGATAAATCCTTCAACACGCGGGGATAACGCTGTCACGTTGCCGCCGACATAAGCGTCGTCGGTTACCTCGATAAAGCGACCGACTTTCCACCATTCAGCGCCATACCACCCGATCGCCGAAAGACTGACCAGTGAAGTAAAGATCAAGAACATCTGCCGGCGCGACAATTTAGATTGGGCAGGTGGTGAATCATCGCTTTTCGGCTGATCGAAGGTGACGCTGCTCACTGTTGCGACTTCCTGCGGCTCCGCGTCTCGGCCTTGCCGCGATCGGGCGAGTTCGGGGGACGTCGCCGCGCCTTCATCGTCTTCTTGGATCCGGCAGGAAGCGTTACTGATTTAAAAGTCGGCTCGAGCATCGATCGGCCGCTATGGCGATCAACGACAATGGGATCTGCCACGGCTCCCGTTGTGTCATCGACCATTACTACGCTCGGGCCTTCCGGGAAAAAGTGTTTATTTCCCCAGGCGAGCAACATCATCAGCACCGGGCGGAAGTCGCGACCGCGTTCGGTCAGTATATATTCGTAGCGGGCTGGACGATCATTGTAGAGCTGGCGTTCGAGCAACCCCGACTCGACGAGAGCACTGAGGCGCCGCGCCAACATATTGGGCGCGATTGCGAGATTTTTTTGAAATTCGTCAAAACGGGTCAGCCCACGAAACGCATCGCGCAGAATGAGAATACTCCACCATTCCCCTACGCGCTCCAGGCTGCGGGCAATCGGACAATTGTAATTGGCAAAACTCGTGTGTTGCATGCCTCCACTTTACTCCCGTCACTATCATAATGCAAGTTACTAGGAGGCTGGCGTGCGATGTTGTCGTTGACGCAGTCTGTTTTTGACCTGCTGGACTACATGGGGCGCGAGCAGCAGCTTCGGCAGAACACTGCCGAAAGCTTCGGGAAACCGGCCATTTTTCGTGAGCGACGCCGAGTCCGAGTTCAAAAGTTGACGACGCTCCACGCCGCCTCGCGCCTGATGAAAGAGGGCGGCGTTCCAGTCGCCCTTCTTCCCGCGTTTCTCGTGCTCACGCGCGGGCAAACGCTGACGATGGATTTGTTGCTCTTTCCCCGCGCAACACGGCGGATATATTACGCGCTTGTATTTTGAACGTAGGATCGATGGCGTCGGCGACAACTGGACGGAACATCGCGTCATCGAACGTCAATGGTGGGCGCCTTCCTGGAACCACGTGCCGGCATCACAACCGTCACGAGACCTCTGGAACGATGCGCGATTTCGCGGCAGGAGCGAATTACGCACAGCCCGGCGACCCGACAAGCTTGCGAAGGTGTTGGTCACGTTCGCAGACGCGCCGAATCTTTGTTCGTCTTCCACTTGGTAGCGACGCAGTTTCGAAGATAAAGGAAAAGGACGCCGAAACGACATCGATTCTTCTCGATTGGACGCCAACAGCCGTTCGACCGACTTCGCGGCGTTATTTGAACACGGCATGACGGGGCAAGAGACGCCGCGAACCGAAACTTCCGGTGTCGTTGCTCTTATTCGCTCACAAAAGGTGAACTGGCTCATACTATCGCATGCCTGAATTTACGCGGCGGCTTCGATTGCAAGTCAATAGGGCGGCGGTGGTACGAAACCGCCGAACTCAGTCTCTATCAATTGGGCCAGCTTGAGCGGCGTGCGATCTTCGAACGATGGTCCGATGATCTGGACGCCGATCGGCAGACCCTGCGGTGATAGGCCGAGGGGGATGGACGTCGCCGGCAGACCCGGAAGCGTGGCGACTCCTGCCCATACGGCTTGGTTGCCGTAGGGATGGGGCTCACCGCCGATCAATATCTGTCGTGACTCCCTGTTGGAATGATCATGCGGGAACGCAGTCACGGGCGAAACGGGGCAGATCAGTGCGTCGAATGCTTTGAAGAACTCACGCCATTGCGTACGCAGGCGGGACCGGGCGTGGTTCGCCATGATCCAATCACGGTGACTCAGCACCGCTCCGCGAACCCGTTCGGCGTCCAAGCCGGAGGCTTCTGTGGGCATCGCCACCGCCTGCCTCTGCAGGTTGGCGTAGACTTCCGCTGGCCAATTCGCGGCCAGGAGAGACATCAGCATCCGCATGTACAGCCGCGCACTATCTTCGAGATCGGGAAGCAGTTCGCTTCCTTGGGCGACTCGAATGCCGGCTTTCCCAAGGCATTGGGCAAGTGCCCCGATCGCGGACCGCACGGTACTGTCAGTCGGCAGGAGCGGATGCGCGTTGAGAACCAGCACGCGAAAATCACGTAATCGCTCGTGTCGCGGGGCAGGCAGATCGAGCTTGTAGGCAATCCCAGCATCAATCTCGTCGGGCCCGGCCATGACGTCAAAAAGGAGCGCAAGATCCGTCGCGCAACGCGCCATCGGTCCGACAGTCGCGAGATCGGCCGTGTCGGGCAAGGGAGCAAAAGGCGGCGGGTTATGTCCACGTCCCGGCACGACGCCGAGCGTAGGCTTATGAGCATAGACGCCGCAGAAATGCGCTGGCATCCGCAGCGATCCGGCGAGATCGGAGCCAAGCGCAAGCGGCACGTAACCAGCAGCAAGCGCGGCTGCCGATCCGCCCGATGATCCGCCAGGCGTGCGGGTCGTGTCGTAGGGATTGTTGGTCGTGCCGTAGATGTCGTTATAGCTCTGCCAGTCCCCAAGGCCGGACGGAACGTTCGTCTTGCCAAGGACCACGCCGCCCGCGGTCTTCATCCGCGTAACTGACAGTGCGTCCTCCGCTGCGATGAAATTCCTGTGCTGGGGAAAGCCCCATGTCGTCGGCAGACCCGCGACATTGAAAGATTCCTTGACCAGCAGCGGAATGCCGAGGAGAGGCCGCCGCTCACCTCTCGCCAATGCGTCATCAGCAGCGCGCGCTGCACTGCGCGCCCGATCGAAGTCGCGCGCGCAAACGGCATTCAGCTTCGTGTCTAGGTTTTCAATGCGTGCGATTGCAGCGTCCGTAAGTTCGCGAGCTGAAATCTCCTTGGCCGCTAGCGCTGCCACCAATTCCCGGGCAGACTTGTATTCCCATTCAAAGTTCAGCATGTGCACAACCATTCCGACGGCGGGTAATGCGTCCGCTAAATATGAGCTGGCAGGCGAAAACGTCGTCGCTCGTGCCGGTTCCCACCGTGATTAATGGGAATCTGCTCTAGACTTCGATACGTATTCGACCTCGACGGCAGCCAAGTGCCACTTCACTTCAGACTAATCGCTTTTCGAGCCGACGAGCACGGTCGGCGGAGTGCCCTTCGCTTTCACGTAGAAGACGAGCAATTTTGCGGGTTCCGTGCTACTCGCGTTGCGGCTTACCGCGTGGATGTCGCTGGGCGATTCATAAAAGACGCCGCCAGCATGAACCGTCTTGGGGCTGTCGCCCTTGACCTGCGTGACGACGCTTCCTTCCAGCACATATACAAACAGGTCGGCGTTATGTCGGTGCGGTTGAGAGACTTCACCCGGCGCGAAGTCAACCATTTCCACCATACCTTCCTTGCCCGGAAAGTCCGGAAGGTCCTTTGTCATCAGGGTCCGTGCCGTTCCGGTACCTGCATCTGCACTGCCGAATGCGAAGATGCTGCAAACCGTAAGCGCTAGAACGAATGCGATCTTCGACATTGTCTGTTCCTTTAAGAATAGGATTGATGAGAAATCCAATCGCGCTCGACCTCACCCAACGAACCCCATGGATCCGTTCGACTGATGAGCGACCACGTCACTCCAGGAGAGATCTTGCGTGTGGTTTTCCGGCGATGCGCGATCATGGACATGCATCGCGGGCCGGCGATCTATGAGTAGGCTGAGCAGCTCGGGGCGGCTGTAGTGGCCCCGAGAATCCATCAGCATCTTGCGCCGCGTAATCAGCGAGAAATCAAGGTCGGCGATAACTTCGCCCTCTCCAGAACGCAAGGGCTCGCCGAGTAACTCTCCTTCGGGAGAAACGATTGCCGTGAAGCAGCCGCCTGATATAGGACCGATGGCGCCGCCGGCATCTGCTACGATCTGGGCTTGCTGATCTGGCTCTAGCCAAGCCGTGGCGTTGACCACGAAGCAGGCGGACTCCAAGGCGTGCTGACGAATGTTAACTTGCATTTGCTCGGCAAAACGATCACCCGCGAATGATCCGGGATACATTGCCGAATGGATTTGCTCGCCATCCGCCATCAGCGCGTAACGGGCAAGCGGATTATAGTGCTCCCAGCACGCGAGCTGGCCGATGCGGCCGACGGAACTGTCAACAACGCGAAGTCCCGAGCCGTCCCCCTGACCCCATAGCATCCGCTCATGAAAGGTTGGGCTGATCTTGCGACGGTGTTGGATCAGACTGCCGTCGGCATCAAAAAGCAATTGGGTGTTATAGATAGTGAAGCCGTCGCGCTCGTTGGCGCCGATGGATGCGACAAGTCCTGCCTGCTTGCAAGCGTCTCCGATCGCCAGCGTGTCGGGTGACGGTATCGTCAAGGATTCCTTGAGCAGACGCTGATGCTCTTTGCCGAGCGATACTTCATATGGCCGTTGCAGGAAGGAGAAGTAGGGATAGTAGGGAATGATGGTTTCGGGAAAGGTCGCGAACTGGACACCTTGACGCCCAAGCTCAAGAATTTTCTCGATGATCTTTGCGACTGTCCCCGCGCGACTGTAGAGGACGGGACTGATCTGGACTGCGGCGGCTTTGACGGTGGTCATGGTACGCTCCTTGTTTGACGGTTTCCCTTTCAGTTTTTCGAAATCAGCTTAAGGCCCACGATGCTCAGCAAAATGAGAGCAATGCAGCCGATCCTCATCGGCGCTGCAGATTCGCCGAATAAGGCAATGCCGAGTGTTGCCGTGCCGGCCGCTCCAATACCGGTCCAGACGGCGTAGCCAGTGCCAACAGGAAGCTCACGGAGTGAAAGCGAAAGAAGAATGACACTGGCGACGCCGGTGCAGATGGTCAGCAGAGCGGGCACCAAGCGGGTGAATCCATCTGATGATTTCATGCTGACCGCAAAGGCGATCTCTAGGATGCCGGCAATGCAAAGGAACGCCCATGCCATTTTGTACGTATCCATTCGTTGTTCGTTTCGGGAAGCAGCGACGTCTCCGAAGGCTGCCGAATTCAGGACGGCTAACTCAATCAAGAGACGTGCGGAATCCTTCACGCCATGTCGGGTGCAGAGGTTTCCATCCGAGTTCCTCCCGCACCTTCTTGTTTGAAGCGCCTTGCTCGTAGCCGTTAAATTCGCCGTCCGGCGGCGCTGGCGCTCCGATCGCTGCCGCGAAGACAGGCAGCCATTCGGTGCCGGCAGCAGGGTCGTCGTCGACGATGTTGAATACACCCGGCGGCCAGTCGATCGCGCGCATTGCGGCGCGTGCCGCATCCTCCACATGGATGAATGAACTAGAACCTTTACCTGCGGGTCGCTCGGCACGCCGCACCGCATCAGCGAACGGCCCCTTTTTCGAATACCAAGTGCCCGGACCGTAAAAAAATCCGTAACGAAGGATGACTCCTTCTGGGAGTTCCGCCACTGCGGATTCGAGCGCGCGCACGCCCCTGACCGTATCGCGCACCTCTGGCGTCTCTTCGGCGAGGGCGTCTTGCTCAGTGGCTGGCGTTGCCTTGTGTGCGTATGTGATCGCCAGGCTTTGCGCGATCATTCGGCGCACACCTGTTGCCTTCGCGGCATCGACGAGATTGCGCGTGCCGACGATCCGTAGCCGGTCATTTGCCGCGAAGTCCGCGGCAGTCAGGTCGGTGAGTTGGTGAATGATGATATTTGGGCGGGCATCGCCGACCGCCGCGATCAAGGCGGATCGATGAAAAACATCGACGATAACGGGACGCGCCCCCATCGCCTCAATTTGCGCTGCTTTTCCAGCCTCGCGCGTGGTTCCAAAAACGTCGTATCCTGCTCTGACCAACATCGGCAGGAGTTGCCTACCGACCGCGCCCGTTGCGCCTGCCACAAAAATGGATCTGTTAGCTTTTGAATGTTTGCTCACGTTAGCCACTCCTTACGACCAAGCATTGAATGCTCGACTGTGCTAACGTGATGGAGAGTGGCCTAGTCTATAAGAGCCATAACATGCATTTCCGTGTAGGCCATGAGGAGGGCATACTCGTGGTCACAGCGCCTTCAATATCCGCCGTCCTAGTTTTTCGGCATCGTCTTGAGAAGCGATATTCGTGAAGCCGACAAGCAAGGCTGGCTCGCCCGCGTTGTCCATCATCCAATCCGACATTGCTTCTCCGTAAAGTCCAACTTCTCGCATGCGGGTGACGAGACGTCGGTCAGATCGTTGGCCTCGCATTCGCAAGATCAGGTGCATGCCGCCGGGCGGAGAATCAATTCGCATATGCTTTTTCAGAACGTCGCCCAGTCCCACCGTAACTGCTTCGCGCCGCTCGGCATAAAGTTTTCGCATCCGTTGAATATGGCGGGCGAAATGTCCTTCGGAGATAAAGTCCGACACGATGGACTGCGTCAACGTAGGCGTGCCGCCAGCGAACATTTCGATTATCTGCTCGAATCGCTCGACCTGCATTTCCGGCACGACAAGGTATGCAATCCGAAGTCCCGGAAAGAGGACCTTGCTGAAGGTACCAGAGTAGAGAACACGTCCATCGTGATCCAAGCTCTTCAACGCTGGCAAGGGGCGGCTGACATAGCGATACTCGCCATCATAATCGTCCTCGATAATCCAGGCTTTGTTTCGCCGAGCCCAATCCAGTAACGTTAAGCGCCGAGGCAATGAAAGTGACACGCACAGCGGACTCTGGTGTGCAGGTGTAACCACGGCCGCTTGCGCCCGCGGAGCCCGCTTGATGCCTTCGGGGACAACGATGCCTTCGCGGTCTACCGACACCGGGATAGTCGCAATATTCATATATCCCAGTATGTCTCGCGTCGGCGGGTAGCCGGGATTTTCAAGCCAAACGGAATCTCCTGCTTTAAGCAGGCCTTGGCAAATCAGCTCTATGGTGTGTCGGTATCCCGATGTCACGAAGACCTGCGACGGCGAACAACTGATACCGCGAGAGACCTGGAGATATGCTGCGATCTCGGCACGAAGCTTTGGTAAGCCAAGGACCGAAGGATGCGCCATGTCGGAGGCAAGCGTCGCGCGTACGCGTCGTGCACCAAGGCGAGCCCAAATTTTTCGCGGAAACATATCCAGAGCAGGCAATCCCATCTGGAATGGCAGGATTGAATCCGGGCGAAAACTAATCCCGGCCGCCCCGCCATGGTATGTGCGCGGAGCGCTCGGCGGTTTCGACAGCTTGAGCCCGGGCGTAACTATAGTGCCGGCTTGGCCGCGGGCTTGAATGTAGCCTTCAGCAGCCAATAAAGCATACGCTGCTTCAATCGTGCCTCTTGCCAGACCGAGTTCTTTTGTGAGCGCACGTGCGGAGGGAATGCGGTCACCCGGTTTCAGCAGTCCGCTGGAAATTGCGCCACGGATGCGATTGTAGATTTGGCGATAGAACGGTTCGGCCGCCTTTCGGTCCAATGGCGCGATGTTGCCGATATTTGCGGACGGCATGGACTATTCCAACGATAAAATAAGCTCAGAATAGTTATACCATAGAAAATTTGATCGCCCGCAGAAACCTGCATGGTCTAGTTATAAAAGCCATATATGGACCTTGGAATTAGGTCATCGGCTTTGCAAGGTGCTTGCATGCCTAACTGACAGTCAAGCACAGATATAAAATGGAAGGGGCAGATGACAAACATCCTGCATGTGAGTTGTAGCCCGCGCGGCAAGAGCTCAGAAAGCTACAGGCTCTCTGAAAAAATCGTCGGTTTTCTGCTGGAGCGCGAGCCGGCAGCGATCGTGATCGATCGGGACATCAGTGGCCGCGCCGTCCCGCCTGTCGATGAAGATTATGCGATTTCACAACAGTCCGCGAAGGACGTATCTCAAGCTGGTTCGGCCTCCCTATCAAATAAACTCATTGACGAATTGGAGACCGCGGACTTCGTTGTCATCTCTACGCCAGTACATAACTTCACAGTTCCCTCGACGCTCAAGGCGTGGATTGATCACATTGCGCGAGTTCGTCGGACATTTGATGTGGCGCCGGGAGGCAAGGTCGGCAAGCTTAGCGACCGCCCGATCTTTATCGCAGTCTCGTCGGCTGGAAGATATTCCGAGGAGCACGCACGCCAGCCGGATTTTATGACCCCGTATCTGAAAGCGGTCTTCGGCATGCTCGGATTGCGCGACCTGACATTCTTTTCTATTCAAGGGACGGCCTTCGGCCGAGATGCGGTTGCAGCCGCTCGTAGCAAGACAGAGCAGGCTTTGCGGTCATATTTTGCGTCGAACAGTCCTGTACCTCATGGTCTTGATCAGCAACTGATTGCAACGACGCAGGATCGGAAATGAACTTTAACCGTCGAAGTGCATTCGTTACCTTCGCCTTCTTTCTTTTTGCGCGATCCGCGGCTGCGGAACCACTCAATCAAGATCATTGGCGAGATAATTTCACCGCCCGCGTCGAAATCCTTGCACTACTCGAAACTCTTAATGCTGACCCTTCTTAGCCATGACAGCGCGACGCTCACGCTCGATCGCTGGTGCGGCGATCACCTGCTTGCCTCGCCTGCGCACATCGTCGCGAATCTTGTCCAACGCACCAACAAAAAGCCGACTGTGGAACAACGGCAGCTACTCAGCGTGTCTGCATCAGAGCAAACCCGCTACCGCAGAGTTCGTCTGAGTTGTGGTGATCACGTTCTCTCCGAAGCGGACAACTGGTATGTTCCCAGCCGTCTGACGCCTGCCATGAATCGTATACTCGACACGACCGACACATCATTTGGACGAGTCGTTCGGCCCCTCGATTTTCACCGACATACGTTGTCGGCGAAACTTCTCTATTCCCCGCTGCCGAAAAACTGGGAGATGGACGCTCCGATCCCTGAGCGACACGAAGCAGCGCTCACGATACCACATGCTGTTTTGGAGCATCGGGCTATGCTCACGCTTCCAAACGGGACGCCTTTCAGCCAAGTGATCGAGACCTACACATCAGAGGTGCTTGACTTCCATCACCGGTGAGTCGCCAAGCGCCATCAAACAAGAGATTATCAATTGTGACGTCGGGATTGCAATTACGCAAGGAATGCGGATACCGGTTCGTCAAAACGGACCATCTTTGGCACGAGTTCTCATCTTTGTTCAGCTCGATAACGCCTCAATGGCTGATTTGATTGAGCTTTTGTCATGGCGCGCCGGAGCGGATGAAGATGAGAACTTCGTCATCATAATTAAGGTTGATTGATAGCTGTATTTCCGAGCGTTCGACCGTTAATTTACGTCCGCAAATGGTCCTAAGCACCCGCCATCTGATGGAGGCTATCAAACTACTTCGACCCTAGCCAGCAGGATCCGACGTCTTGGCAGCGTCGACGGTTGGTCCTAGAAGCGGAAATCGCCTGCTCCTTGGTCGGCGGCAAAAGCTGTCGCCGACCTTGCCCGCTAATGAAGGCATTGCGTCAGATGTCGATCGTTGGCGCAATCTCGATCATATCATCGACTTGGATGCCGAGGTAACGAGGCTGGACAGCCCACAGGTTGCCCGTCCACCAGTCAGCAACTGCATTCATCTTAGTACGTGCGTACCGACGACGATGCACTATTTGCGCGGATCGTCATCAGGATTAATGTACTTGATGTTCCACGGACCTGTTGCAGTGAGGAGAACAATAGTTTCGTCCTGGTTCCATAGATAATGGGCGTGGCCGGCTGGCAATGTGAAGCTGGCTCCGACATCGAGTTTCTTGCCATTCTCGCGATTCAGCTTTTCTCCCATCCCGTTCCAGACTGTACCCTTGAGTACCGTCACAACCTCCGCGAACGGATGAGTGTGCGCGGGTATTTCATAGTTCGCAGGGAACTTGAGATAAGCCATAAACACGCCCGGCTTGCTAGGATCGCCGATCAGAAGCGCGCTCTTGCCGCCGTGAGGAAGAAGCGGCTCATCTTTCCATGCGATGTTACCCAGCTCGAAAGTATCCATGTTTTTGGTGGTCAGCCTCTCGATGGTCGTATCGCTTTGCGCCCAGACCGGGAGGGACAACGCTATCAAAATTGCACTTGCTAGTACCGTAAGAGAAACTCTCATGCTCTCGTCCTTCTCTAATGCGGCCTTGACGTTTCGGAGTGAAGAGGCCCGTCTGATAACTTCGGCAATGCTTACGCAGCGAGCCCCGAGACTTTCTTCAAATCGCCGGCAGCAATTTGAGCATCAAGCGCGTCCCTGAAATCTGCGATGCCAAGCATCTTAAATCGCTTGCCGCCATCGTCTAAAAATTCATAGAGATCTCCAGCAACATTGCGATTGCTGAAGAACACAATCGCATCTTCATCGCCTGCCCCTCCTTCTGTATGTGCCGTTCCGTTGACAACGCCCTTCACGTAGCTTCCGCATGGCCTGACTTCCTTGGGTGAGCCGTCAGGATTGTGAAATCGCAGTTCGCCTTGAACCACGAAGGTGATGTAGGGGGCGTGGTGAATGTGAAGCATCACCTGTTTGTTGGCTGCGAACTTAAAGATGACGTCCACAATCCGAGCTTTCTCGTCCACATCGTATACGAAGAAACTTATGCCAGGCAGCCAGTCCAAAGTGCGCCATGCGATCTTGCTGTCGTCGAATTTCGACATCGAACTCCTCCTGATCGTTCCTCAATTGTCTTTTGGGCGCGGTCTTCAGCGATGCGCATTCGACAGCGACGCCTTGATAATCGCGGACTCGGACGATTGAAACTACGGCGATTTACCTTCGATTGTTTGGGCAATTTGACTGATCTGATCGGATCGTCCCGTGCGTGGATCGGCGGAGTGCGCGAATGTTCCGGCGCCATCCAAGACCGCCAGATCACCCGACGATTGGATATCTTCTTCGCCCGCTGCTTTGATTGCTCCGAGCCGTCGCGGTTCCTCGAACGTTTCATCGACTTGACTAAGGGAGCGCGAACACGATCACGGCGTCGCCTTGTCGGAACCCCCAGATCTGGCTGCCACCAGCTGCGACTGCGACGTACTCGCGACCATCAATTTGAAACGCGATGGGAGGTGCGTTGACGCCCGCACCGCAATTGAAGCTCCAGAGATGTTCGCCAGACTTGGCATTAAATGCGGAAAAATTGCCGTCTCCTTCTCCAGTGAAAACGAGTCCTCCCGCTGTCGCGAGCACGCCACCGATGAGCGGGTTTGTAGTCTTTTTCTGCCAAATGATCTTGCCTGTCTTAGCGACGTCGATGGCAGTAAGTGTTCCCCATCGGGGCACCTTAGCCGGTTCTATCGTCGTGAAACCGACGGCCGCCTTCTCGCTGGTCGCAGGAATGAAGCCTATCTTATACAATGACGGCATGTGCATAGCGGCCACATAAGCGATGCCGCTCTTCGCATCGAAGGACGTAGGGGACCAATTGGCACCTCCACCTACCCCAGGCGCGATGACGACTCCTTCGTTCGTCGCCCGCGCGAAGAGGTTCCGTTGCGGCACGAACGGCTCGGATTTGAATAGCAGATGGCCGTTTCGGCGATCGAGGGTGTAATACCATCCGAGTTTGCTCGCGTGCCCGATCGCGGGAACCGTTTTGCCATCGATGTCGGCATCGAACAGAACGGGCGGGCTCGCAACGTCATAGCCCCACACATCATGCGGCACGAGCTGGTAATGCCAAACGTGTTTGCCCGTGTGCACATCGAGCGCCACAAGGGAGACGGTATAGAGATTGTCTCCCGGACGCGTTTCTCCACTCGCCTGAGGAGAGGGATTTCCTACCCCTATGTAGATCAAGCCGAGTTCCGGATCATATGCCGGTGCCGGCCAACTGCTGCCACCGCCATAACGCCATGCTTCGGGGAACTTTTGAGCGGCGGCCTTTTCAGCGGCGATATCGCGGTTGAGAGGCACACCGTCCGGCGTTGTTAACGCATACGCGCCTGCCCAGTCGGGTTGCGTCGTATCGAATTGCCAGACGCGTTTGCCGGTATTTATGTCGAAAGCTGCGATGAAACCCGGCCGGCCGAAACGTCCCTCGACGCCCACCACTGTGCCGAGGGGTGATCCCGGCCGGTCGCTATCGAGATGGAGACCGTATCCAACGCCATTGATGCCCGCAATCACCAGATTGCCGACGACGAGGGGAGCCGCCGCGGACCCGACACCGGTCTGACCTTGCACGTTGGCTTTGAGCCGCACATCGTTGTCAGCAAGGGAAGTCGCCTTATCCTCGCTCTTGCCTCCCGCGTCGGAGGCGTCAGGATCGACCAGAGGAATATCCCAGACGACCTTGCCCGAGGCCGAGTCGAGAGCCACCAGATGTGCGTCCACCGTCGCAACAAATACGCGACCTTGTCCCAACGCCGCGCCACGATTGGCAGGACCGCAACAAAGCTTGTATCCGGGAGTACGCTTGTGATGGTAGCGCCAGATCTGGCGTCCAGTTAGAGCATTCAGAGCTACGACATTGGAAAAGGGCGTTGTGACGTACATGACGCCGTCGGCAACGAGAGGCGTGGTCTGAAAAGTGCCCACGATCCCGGTTTGGTAGATCCATTTCGGAACCAG
>Ga0256762_1000021_pt1 | contig 21279 bp, 1 predicted proteins | sample MC6MC0913MT_FD_186052 | JGI IMG/M metagenome (GOLD analysis project Ga0256762, IMG submission 186052) | Metatranscriptome of enriched soil aggregate microbial communities from Iowa State University, Ames, United States - MC6-MC0913-MT... | ecosystem: Environmental > Terrestrial > Soil >...
GACGGTTATTCAGCTCGACCCGCCTCCGCGCGGCGCGCGCCCCCCTTCCACTTCCACACACACTCAAGTTCCGTGCGCGGGGCCTATTTGTTCTCCGTCGCGATGGACGCTGCGCGCGGTCGCTTCGAGGCCGGCCTGGACGCGCTGGTGGAGGAACTGGCGCAGCAGGCAGCCCAGCAGCACCAGGACCAACAGCAGCAACAGCAACAACAGCAACAGTCGGAGCAGAGCGCATCAGAGGCACAGGCAGCAGCGCAGCAGCAGGCGGCGCAACGCGGAGTTGACGACGCCGAGGAAGAGGATCTGCCGGACGTGCTCGACGACGACTTCGCCAGCAGCTCAGGCGCAGGCGGCCATGGCGGCAACGCGAGTGGCGGTGAGGGCAGCAATGGCGGCAGCGATGCGCAGGGAGGTGCGCCAGGCATGCCGCGACGCGGTGGCCGCGGTGGTGCGCATCGTTCATCGGCATCGTCAGCACTGCAGCGCATCAGCGTCGCCATGCCGCTGCTGCTGCACGTTGGCACTGCCGCCTCGCTGCTGCGCCAGTCCACCATCAATGAGCTGCTGCGCGCCGCTGTGCGTGAGCCCGCTTCCACCACTGGCTCTGGTGCTGTCCCGCACGCTGCTCAATCGGCGGCATCGTCCAAGGACAAAAGCGCCGCCACGAAGAGCAAGGGCGCTCAGCTGCACTCGGCGCTGCTGGGCGCCACAGACGAGGACGACCGCGTGCGCTTGCCCTACCATCTAGAGGTCAGCTAACAGAAGAAGGCACGGCGAGAGCTCTCGGCTGTGAGTGTAGCTGGCCAATGACTGACTGGTCTTGTTTCCTGTCACCGTTGCCCAATTCGCTCGACCAGGCCATTAACCAAGCCTCCTGCAAGCAGTGCCTACAGACCGCGCTGCTTCCATCCCAAGCCTTCGCGGCGCAGCTGCAACCCACTCCACTCTACGCGCTGGACTGGAGCTTGCGCCAGCAGGCACTACTGGCCTTTGCGCAGGCGCGCTGGCACCGCTCCGACGACGGCGCAGTAGCGAAGCCGGCCGAGCATACGGCTGCTGATGGCAGCATCCTTAGCCAGCTGCTGCTTCAGTATCTGGGCCAGCCCGCCTCTGCTCCGGCAGGTTTGCCTGCTGCCGGCACCCCTACGCCGCAGTGCGACCCTCGCTTCCTCTCAATCCTGCACCGTGGTCTGGCGAGCGCGGATCCGCTGTCCATCGATTTGAGCGCGAGCGAGGAGCCCTTCTATGCCAGTATCTCCCGCCTGGGCGTAGAGGCGCTGCGGCTGGCCGGTGCCGCCTCGCCGTCAGGCTCTACCGCGCAGCAGTCTCTTCTGGCCACTGCGGGCGTCAGCGCGACGCAGCTGCGCGAGACGATGATGCGCTACTGGCTCGGCCGCGGCGGAGTGGAGCAGTGCCTGGAGGCGGCGTCATTCCTGCTGCGCCACACGCCTAACCCTACAGAGGAGCGCCTGCACTTGCGCGACTTCCTCGCACGCTGGACCTCGCTGATGCGCGCGTCCAGTCGCACGGTGCTGCGCGTATCGCGCAGCAAGCACCTGACGCAAGTGCCCGCAGCCTCTCGTCTTACCAAGCTGGTGTGCTCGACGCTGCCGTTGCACCGCACCGGCTACGCCCCATCTGCCAGCGGCTGGCGTCGCACCGGCGCGTCAAGTTCGAGCAGCTCTCGGGATGAGCCCGCCCCTACGCGCAGGTGGGACTACGAAGATGACTCGGCTTGGAGCCGCATTGATGACCGCGTGTGCTTGCTTCTGGAGGAGGCCTATCAGGCGGGACGGCCATCGGTCGAGTTCCAGCTCGACCCCAGTCCCGCTGCACTAGCGGCCGCGGCGGCATCGGGTGCTCCCCTGCCTGCTCCAACCACCTACCGCGCCGATCTCCTGCGCATGACGCAAAGAAATCTGTCCACGGGTCGCGAGCGCGCCATCCGCTGCCTGCTTGCTCTACTGATCAAAGAGAATGGCGGCCGGGTGTCCCACACCGTGGAGATCAACATGCCGCACGACACGCTGATCCGCGACCTGCGCACCGAGCTGGCGTCCTACCTGCGCCACGACGAGAAGCTGCTACGCATGACCTACGCGCACCGCGTGCTGCGGCGCGTGGACTTCGAGAACGCCACCATTCGCGCCGCGATCGTGCCGCTGGGCGCCGAGGCGCTCACGGTCACCAAGCTGGCCAAGGGAGACATGGAAGAACTCTGCACCTTCACACTCACTGGCGCGAAACCCGTCAAGCAACCGCTGTTCGAGTGCGACACGTGCGGACTAACGGAGGGAGCGTTCATGTGCGCCGTTTGCGCGCAGCAGTGCCATCGCGGACATGTGGTGCGACCTGTGTCGGCGTCACCCGGCAGCAGCGAAACTGCAGCCGACGGCAGCGCTGCTGTTGTTCCCGCGCGCGTGGAAGGCTTCTGCTGCTGCGGTGCCGGCGCCGGTTCCGACGAGTCCCCCTGTCGCTCCCTGGAGGAGCTTCCCGACGAGAACGGCGAAGCGTACTTCGCGCCCCACATGGCCCTGTCCCCCCGCGGCGACTTCGCGTTCGTCCTCAGCACTGAGCATGGGCTGATGAAGATTGGAACGGGGGGCGGCAAGGAGGGAATCAAGACAATGCAGCAGCAGCGGCGCAGCGTCACTGGACAGCTCTACGCGCAGAATGCGCAAATGGCAGCACACGCTGGCGCGCAGCTCGTGTGCGTTCCTGTCAGCAGCGACAAGGCCAGTGGCAAGTTCGTGCTGTTGATGCGTTCTCCCGTCCTGGGCGCCAATGTGCTTCTGCACATCGATCCCGATACGCTGCAGTTCACAGATGAGCGTACACTGCTGCCGAACAGCGCCGGCTCCACCGGTGCAAACGGGTCGGAATTTCCGCTCGGCAGCAGTGTCAGCAGCGGCGTGCGCCATGCCAACGACAGCAACTCGTGGAAGCTCGAATGGCGCACGCACGATCCGGATGCTGCAGCCGCTGCGGCCGAGGCCGGGGAGGCAGCCAAGGGCGATGTGGCGGCTGCGGCAGCCGCAGCTGCTGCCGCTCCTCCCGTGGACGAGCATGGTCAGCCTCTTCCCGTGTGGATGTCCGTGTCGCCCGCGCTGGTCGTCGCTGCAAAGTCCGTCCTGTGCTCGAACTGGTCTTGGGGCACGGTTGTGTGGCCGGGCGGGGTGGTGGATCCCTCGTTACCCAGCCTGCTGCTGGAGGAGGACGGGATGGTGCTGCGCATGCCGGCGAAGTTCGGCGTTAAGCGCACGAAGGTGCGCGTGCGACACGCGGAGAACGTGCAGCCGCTGTTCTTCGATGACGACAGGCAACAACTGCAAGTGCTCAACCTGGTGCCATTGCCAGCGTCGAACGGAACCAGTGCAGGAGCCGCGTCGTCTAGCTCAGCGACGGCGTCGTCACGGCCATCCAAGCGCCGTGAGCACGGACTGGCACTGGATGTGTTCAAGCTGCCCGAACAGTTTGGAGTGCGAGATGCTGGTACCGTTGCGCCCTACTGCCGCCGCTGCATGACGCGGCTGCCTGAGGAAACTGCGACGCAAGCACCGCCGGCGCCGTGCGCCGTTGTTCCTTGTGCCGCGTGTGATGCTGCAGCAGCTGCGGAGCGCTCTGCTGTGCTGGGTCGCGCGTCCAATTCTGCCGCTCCTGCCGCTTCGTCATCCTCCTCCGCCGCGGTGAGCGCTCCGGCTGCCTCCTCCAGCTCCTCCGCGATGTCCGCCGAGGAGGCCGAGCTGGAGTCGAAGCTGCACTTGCTGTGCATGCTGGGCGTGCCGCGATCACGCGCGGTGCAGGCGCTGCAGTTCGCACAGGGAGACCTGGACGCAGCGAGTAATGCACTGCTGGGCGAGATGGAGGCTGTGCAACTGGCGGCGGGCGGTGGGAATGGGGAGGCTGCAGCCAGCCCGCGATCGGATGACGACGGTCTGAGCGAAGCTGAAGAAGAGCTGCGCATGGCTCTGGCGTTTGGCGAGGCTGAGCCGGAGGCAGATCCCCTACACAGCAGCGCGGCGCGCACGCCACAGACGATCACACCCCATCTGTCGCCGTCGCCATCAGTCTCTGCATCGCCGATGCCGTCACGCGTCAATGGAGCCACTGTCACGGACGACACGGCTGTCCTTGCGGCTGCCGCGCTGGCTCGGACCACGCCCGCAGGTGATCGCTTCTATGCGCATGCTCTGGCATCCGGTTGTTTCGGCAGTGGCCCCTTCGCGCTCACCGCTGCTGGTCAGCCGCCGCTGCTGCTTCGTTGGCACCATGCGCAGCTCAGCCGCCGCGTCACCCTGGACATCGTCGTCGACACGTGGAACAAAGAGGCGAGCAACGCCGTTGCGGGCACAACCGGCAACGCGGCCGCCAAGCCCTCCACGCCTGCGAAGACGCTCGTATGCGATGGATGTGGCAGTTCGGGCCTCCCGCTGTCCATCGGCACTGCCGATGGCGCGGGTGCGACTCCTCCTTCGAGCTCGTCGCTGTCTCGCCTGTCCGTGTGCTTGGACCGCGCCTGTGCTGAGCAAGTTGTGCTGTGCAAGTTCTGCCAGCTGATGGGACACTGGACCAGCACCACGCACCGGGCCAGTCACCAGATGCAACGCGTTCCCGGTCCTGTCGACGAATCGACTGCAGCTGCTCCTACACCGCAGCGACTGACCCTGGGCGAGTACGCGACGTATCTCGACACGCGCAAAGGCGTGCTGGTCGTGCTTCGCGATGGTCGTGATCATGCTGCGGGCTCCGGTGCGGCCGCCGCACCTTCAGCCTCGTCGTCCTCCTCGGCGCACTTGGAGTCGTGCACGCTGTTCGACGTGTCGGACTCTGCCGCCGGTGGGAGGAGCGGTCTGTGCCTCGCGCGCCAGATTCAGGTGGCCACGCGCGGGGATTGCTACGCCATGGATAGCGAGGGACGCACAGTCTGGGCGTATTCAGCCGCGACTGCACGCCTCGAGCGATGGCAGACGCTGCAGGACTCCGGTGCCGAGCCACTGGAGAAGCAAGACGCTGCGAATGCTTCCGTGAGCGCTCTGGATGCCGCTGCGTTGATCCTGCGCTCTCTGCCGTGCCTGTTCACGTCTCCCTCGGCCATTGCCACGGGCATGCACCAGCTGCTGCAGTTGGTGGAGCATGCATTTGGTCCCGCAGGTGACGCGTTGCGCGCGCACCCCACTCTTGTGCGCTCGTTGTTGCTCCAGGTGCGCGCCTACTTGCAGGCGTGGAAGCGCCATGCGCTCGCCCCTGCTCCGGCCACGGCTGCAGCACCTGGCGCCGAACACATGACGAGCTGCTTGAACCGTCTTAAGGCCATGCTGTTGCAGGCGCTCGCGCTACACCTGCCTGTGGATGTGCCTGAGCGTCGCTCGAGTGGGCGCGGCGGTGCGCTGTCGCTGTCACGGCGAGGCAGCCGCACGCCTGTCACCGTGCGCGGCGCTGTTGCTGTCGGGAGCGGTCGTCCCCATCGCAACCTCTTCCCAGCAGACAGTCCCGAGGATTCGGGCTCAGGTGGCGCTGCCACACCGCCGCTGGCATCTCCGGATCCGGCCAGCGGCGGTGCTGAAGCCAAGGTGAGTTGGCCGGCCGATCACGCCTCTGCTGCGGTGGACATGCTCGTGGAGGGCTTCGAGCTGTTCTTCCCCAGTTGGAAGGCGCGCGCTGGTGTGCTCGGTCGCCTAATGGATTCGGTCGCCATGGCGGAGATGAGTGCGGGCGGACTTGTGTCCGATTCGGACACACCGCCGCAGCCGGTGCTCGGTCAAGGAGCACGCGTGTCCTCATCCATTCCTCAGGCGCTACTGATGCTTCGCGCGCTCGCTGAACGATACCGCGCTTCGTACATGGGTTTGGACTCCTTCGTCACCGCGGCAGCTCCATCAGCCGCGCCGTCCTCGTCCAGCCGCGAGGAGGACGCGACGCTGCTCTCCCCGTTCGTGCAGAAGCGCGTACACCTGTGGGTGGAGCTGTGCTTCGAGCACGAGCTCGCGCAAGCGGAACGGATGGCATCGAGCAAGGGCGAAGCGGCTGCGAACGAGCCGCACGCGCTCGCTTTCGTCGTGCTCAGCTACCAGGCGCAGCTGTTGCAGTTGGTGTCGCTGCAGAATCGCCCGGCTTCTGTTGGCGGCAGCTCGTCGTCGTCTTTGTTGCGCTCTCCGCGCTTGGTGCGCGCGGCCAACATCGCGTTCCTCAAGCTGAGCACGCTGGTGTTCCAGCAGTGTGTCGAGCTGCTGCGCGGGGTGGAAGCTGCGCTAAAGACGCGACAGCAGCAGCGCAGTGGTGCGATCCCGGCCGGCGACTCCAACGCCGAACTGATGCAGGATGCCGCACTGGCCGAAGCGACGTTGGCGCATGTGCACGAGGGCTGCTTGGGCGCGATGGTGAGCTGGAGCTTGCTGTCGCTGTCCGAGCTGCGCATCGATCAGCTGGCGCTGGCGGGCGGTGCGAGCAGCGCGACGAATGCGCAGCTGATTACGCAGTTCCTCCGGCAAACCATGGCGCTGCTGTGCGCGCTGGGCGGCCTGCAGAGCCGCGCACTGCAAGTGAGCTACGTCGCGCAGGACGGTGCCTGGCGCAGTAACCAGGGCATCACGTCCAACGGCAGCCGCATTCGTTTGGGCAACACGCGCGCGAAGGTGGCGGCTCTTTGCCAGTCGGGGCAATTGCTCTCGCTGCAGAGCTTGTCTTCCGTGGCCTCCTTGGCCACGAGCAGTGCGTCGCGCGCGCCCGCCTCCGCGACGCCGTCCAAGCGTCCCAGCCGTCCCACCAGCAGCAACGTGCCTTCGCTTCCCTACGTGCTGACCCCGGCGGCGATGGAAGTTTTCGTCGACTTGTTCTTCGAGTTCTGTTCGGCGCGCAGTGGATACGCAAGCCTGCGCGTGGCGAATGGTGACAGCAACTCGTCGGCGGCAGCGCCGGCAGCGGCGCCCTGGGGCCTGGGACGCGCCGGTTTGCTGCGCTCTGACTTGGCGCTGCTATTCCGCAAGCGTGGAGCGCACAAGGCGGAGGTGGCCGTATCGAAGGCCGTCGCGGCATTCACACGCTACGGCATGCGCAGCGTCAATACCAAGCTCATTCCAGCGGCGCAAGCGTACCTTACTTCCGCGTATGGTTCTGCCCTTGCCGCTGCGGCGCCTGCTGCGGCCGTGTGCGAAGGAGATGAAGCGAGCGCGCTGTCGCTGCCGGCCTTCCTGCAGCTGATGACCGACTCGTGCGTGGAGAGCCCCCGTCGCGTGCTGCGCGACTTGCGCGTACTGGAGCTGCGCCACCATTTCCTCAGCACGCACTCTCCGGCGCTGCTCATGCATCAGGACGCGAAGGTGGCGTTCGCGCACGTGCTGCAGCGGCTCTTCGCGCTGCCCACTGAGGCCGGGGCACAGGCGCGCATTGCAGGTGTCATGCAGTTGGCCGGAGGGAGCGCGGGATCGTTGCAATTGCTTCCTTCATCGCTGGCGGCTACGGCTGCAACTGCTGCAGCTGAGCCGCCGACGTTCGCACAGGTGCTTCTGTCGCGCAGCATCGAGGAGCTCGTCAATATTCCGCCGGGCAGCAAACAAATGTCTGAGTCGCTGCGGGCGGTGGCGCGTTCATCCGCGTCTTCGGCCACGCGCGCTGCTGCTGCTGCTCCCCCTGCTGAGCAGAGCGCGCTGGCATCGCTGGGTCCCGACGTGCTGATGAAGCTGCTGTCGTCGCAGGAGAACTGGAAGCACAGCCGCGCGAAGGTGTCGTTCCTGGCGCAGTTCTTGTCTGCGCCACTGGAAGCGCCGCCGCCGCAACACTTGCCCGCCGCGTCACCCGTTGCCAATCTCACCCCGATGCTCCGCCATGAAGTGGCAGCGGAGGAGTTGACCAGCTCACTCGTGGGCGAGAGCAGCGTTGCCAAGCACGGTGCGGCCGCGCTTACTGTTGCAGCGCAACCGAGCGCTTTCAGCGACACGGCAGCGTCGGAGCGACTGAGCACGCTGTTCCAGAACTGCCTGCGCGAGCTCAGCGTCGGCATCCAGAGCAACTTCGTCGTGCATCCGCACTTGGACGCAGCGGCGGCGCATTTGTCTCCGCCTGGCGTGTTGCCTGCATCGAACAGCAAGTCGCTGCTGGCAGCCTTCGCGTCTATGAGCGGCGATCGCACACCGCCTTCGCGCAGCGCAACCCCGCCTGGCGTGCCGTTTACTTCGTCGTCGATGTCAGCGTTCGGCGCGCTGCCCGCGTCCGCCGCGCTGTTCCTTGCGGAAAAGCTGTTCGCACTCGCGCTGATCAAGCACAACGGTCTGACCGACGCCTGCATCGCCTACGCGCGCTCCCTGGAGCTCTATCGACTGCTCGCGTCGAAGCAGACGAAGAACGTGCGCCTGCTGCACCAGCAAGCCCTGCCAGAATGGTTCAAGAAGATTGTTCGGGCAGTGGCACGCTTCGTGCGCCAGCCCGTGCTCGACCTCCTGCGCAAGCACCGCGAGGCGCAGCACGAGGAGGCGGCGCGGCGGGCGGCGCTGGCCAAGGCCAAGAAGAGCACGGCCATCAGCGAGACGAGCGGCAGCGGCGCGCTTCTTGAGCGCAAGCAGGACGACGAGGGTCAGGCACTTCCGACTCCCTCACCGCCGAGGCCTGTCGCGAGCGCGCCGTCGACGCCTGCGCACCATCGTCTGGCCGTGGACGTGGCAGCGACGCAGCAGGAGGACGTGCTGACCTTCCCCTCTGTGACGCTGTACGAAATGCTCGACCGGTGGATAGCGAATTGCGAGTTCCTACTGGGACCGGACTTGCGCGCATTTATTTTACCCGCGGCGCCAGGCGCTGGCACGCCGCTCTCCCGCTCGCACTCCACACAGGCCAGTCCTCTGCGTCCGTCTCCACCCCCGGCGGCGCGCAGTCAGAGCGAACAAGACGCGGCCACTGGTCAGCCTGTCACATCCGAGCTCGTGTTCCCGCCGGCGCACAACAACATGTGCGGCGCCGACGCAGACGACGAGGAGGACACAGAGGACGAAGAGTCGCCTGAGCACTCGGAGGCACCGGAGGACGAAGGAGGGCTGTTGCTGCGGCGCGTGCAAAGCGATCTGTTCGGTTCACCAACGCGCGGCGCCGCAGCCAGCTCCATGGCGCACATCAGCTCCTTCGAGCTCGGAACGAGTGCTGCGAGCGTGTCTGCGCAGACCACGCCGTCGCACCAGCGCCGACTGAGCGACTCGGACCTGCAGGTGCCGTTGATTCTCAGTGGCATTGCTGGAGGCACGGGTGGGGCCAATGCGATTCCCAGTGCGCTGGCTCCTGGTGATGCGTCGGATGCGACGTCCGGCCTCAGCAGTTGGACGTCGACGACAGTGCGTCCGCCGACGGCTTCCTCCGCTGCTGCGTCTGGCGAGGAGGATGCCGAGGAGGCGGCGACTGCCGCGGGTCGGACCTTCGAGGTCGACTGGTTGGCTAAGCTGATGTCCAGCGAGCAGCGGCTGAGCGACTCCATCGGATTCAGCGTGCGCTTCCTCACAGTCAGCATGGCGAATCGCGTGGCACTGCTGCGTCTCGTCAACGCCGCCTTCCAGGCCGAGGAGAAGGCTGAGAGCGTCAGCGGCGGCGGTCCCAGGTCGAGCGGCGAGTCTGACGCGCTGGTGGACGACGTGCTGCCGCTGCTGTGGCGTGCCAATCTCATCCGCGACATGCATCGATCGCACGGACTGCGCGCGAGCAACCAGGGAGACGCGCTGCTGTTCTTCTACAAGACGCTCAGCGCGCACCTGTCCAAGCTCAGCACAGCGCCGGAACTCAGCAGCTCTGCAGCGCTGACGGCATCCCTGTCCGGTGCAAGCAGCCTGGGTTCGCTCTCTCGCACACGTCTCCGTACTTTGTTCGCGCGTGTGCAGAGCGTGCTGCAGTTTTTCAGCCTCGATGCCAGTCCCAGCGACGCTGACCTGGTGCTGGGAAGCGGCATGCTGACCGTGCTGCCGCGCGTGGTTGCACGGATGGACCACGCGCAGGCGGCGCATCAGAAGGCGCTTCACGCGCAGCTGTACCAGATCGCGGCGGCGCACGAGGCGCACGGCAAGGAACCTGTGTTCGAGATGAAGACCGCCTCGGTTGACGGCGGGCTGAACACTCTGTCGCTGTCGGCTGTACCGGTGAGTCCTCGTCCCTCGGTGCCTTCTGCGTCGAGTCTGTGGCTGATGGACGAGTCTACGCGTCTGTCGTCCACTGCGCAGCGCTGGAGCACGCACGTGTTCATGTATTTGAGCTCGTTCCTGCTGGGGCTGCCCGTGTCGCGGCACACGGCGCAGCAGCGCTACGTCCTGGCGTCGACCGTCAGTCGACAGCTTAACGTCATGTGCCAAGATCATATTCGGCGCATTCAGCGCGCGATGCTGTCAGGGTTCACGTTCACGGGCGCTCTAGCTGGCAGCGGCCATGCAGCGCCGGCGCCTCCGAACTCCAAGGGCCGCGTGCGCGCGGTGGACATGCCCGAGCTGGGCGTGTTCCCCTTGCAGCCGGGCAATCCGCTGCAAGCTGGTCAGCGCGCACTGGACGAACTCGTGTTCCGCACCGTCGACATGCTGCACTTGTTGGCACGCGTGGCGGCTGGCCCGGCGGCCACAGATGGCGCCTCCCAGTCTGCTGCAGGTCGCGGCCAGGCGCGCCCGGTACAGGAGCACTCGGTGTGCAGCCGCAAGCATATCCTCTTCTTCTTGCGCGTGCTGCGTGCCGACGAAGCGGCGGTGGATGAAGATGGGGATAGCGCCGCTGCGAGCGACGCCTTGCCTCCGCTGCGCTCTTTCGTGTCGAAGCCGCGCCTCAACGTCGCGCTGCCGAGCATTGTTCAGCTGGCGATCATCCACTTGCTCAAGCGCGAGCTGCCGTACCATGCACCGGTGGTGTTTGCCAGTGGCGGCGCCAGTCAGCCAGCGTCGGCCCCCTCCTCAGCGCTGAACAGTCCCGCGCGCAAGGTGGCGCCCTCGACGCCATCGCGGATGGTCTCCGGCTTCTTCATGCCATCACCCTCGCCGTCGCTGTCGCCGCCCTGCGCGTCGCCGCCGCCGAGCTTCACGGGCCCCTCGGCGCTGTTCCAGCGCACGCCGTCGACGCTGGCGGAAGACGCGGCGTTCTCGGGCGTCGATTTGGCGCAGGAGCTGCTGCACACCGTCGCGGCCATGCAGAGCCAGCAGGCCATGCTGCACTTGACGACGGCGGCAGACGAGAAGGAGAATGGACCGACGCAAACCACGGCGACGTCTGCCTCGTCGCTGCCTCCGCTACTGCCTCCCATTAAGGCCGCACATTCATGGCGGCTGATGGATGACGCCAGCAGCAGTGGCAGCCGGGCGGCGGCGTCCTCCGCCAAGTCGCCTGAGAAAGCGAAGGATGCGGATAGTTCAGTCTCCCCCTCCAGTGCCAAGGAGCATGCGCGTCAAGCCAGCTTCCGGCGCATGGCGGTGCTGGTGTGTCCGAGTTGCCGCTACATCGAGTTCCCCGTGTGCGGTCGGCACAAGGTGTTCCTGACACGGCAGACGGCGGCGGGCGCCGCGGCGTGCCCGGACGAGTCGTGCAGCACGAGCACGGCGAATGGCTCCCAGTGGTCGCGCTGCCTGTCGTGCCATGAGCTGCGCACGCTGCCGGACGGTCAGTGTCTGGCGGGTCTGAGCTGGTGGCTGATCTCCTCTTCCGAGGGCGCGTACGCCGCCACAGCCAGCAAGGTGAACACGAGCCCGATCATCCCGCACAACGTGTTCACGTGCCCGACGTGCGGGGTGGCGGAGTTCCCTGGCACCAAGTCCGGCGGTCTGACGCTCAACAACGAGGGCCGGCTGTACGACGCGCCGACCAAGCGGTTCCTCGAAACATCCTCCTACCGCTTCACGCACTTCGCCCCTTCCTGCACGGGCACGATGGTCCTGACGCCCGTGCGCATGGCGAAAGAGGAGGCGGCGTGCCTGGGACGCTTCATCGACCGCACGCCGCCGATCGACATGGCCAAGGGACTGGACGACTTCGGACCGGGCAAGGGCAGCACGCTCACGAGCGCAAAAGAAGTGCTGCCGACGGTTCCAGAAGGAGCGAGCACGCCGGTGGCTGTGCTGTCTAAGCTGCTGGACGAGCCGCAGGCGTACCAGAGCTGGCGTCCAACGGAGCAGGGTCGCGCCTGTGCCGCCATGGAGATGACGCTACTCGTGCGCTCGTTCCTCAATCTCACGCCTGCGGAGGCGGGCGCGACCGGTATCACGCGCGCCGCCAGTTCCATCGACGTGGCATCCACGAGCAGCAGCATCTCTACCATGGGCGGCTCGCTGCCCGCATCAATCAAAGCTCAGTGGCGCGATTCGCTGCTGCCCCTGCTGCGCCACGCGTACTTCGACAGCGTGGTCACTGTGTCGGACTTCACCTCTCCTAGCACGAGCGCGTCGGCGCACGTGTTCGCTGCTGCTGCTCCGCGCATGCTCCGCGCGATGCTGGCCATGCAGATCCTGGGCGGACTGCCGGAGTCGCTGCACAATGGTAGCCGCGTGCAAGTGCACGTAGACGGGGCGGTGGTGACCGGCGTTGTGCAGGCCTATGATCCGCTGCTCAGCTCTGTCAGCGTGGCGGTGCGCCGACAGGCGGCAGGTTCCACCGCCGATGCACACAAGGATGCTGCATCGTTGAGCAACGGCGGCTCTTTGGCTGGTGCTGCTAGCCGCAGTGGCAGCAGTGCCGATGCGTCTTCGTCGGCCGATCTGATCGCACAGTTGGGCCTGCAGTCTGATCAGGAATCTTCTGGCGCGTGCGTGCTCGAGTTCCGTCTGGACCAAGTGGTGCCGATCACGCCATCTCCGCCACCGCCACTCACGGTGCTGGGCAGTCTGAACGACATACTCGCGCAGGCCAGTCAGTTGCTCTCCGTGCAGCCTGCGACGACCTCGCCGGAACCGGCTGAGGGCGTTGTTTCGAAAGGCTCCGCGCGTGCTCTGCGTCATAGCCTGAGCAGCCTGCTCGTGTCCCAGCTGCAGCAGCAACTGTTGCTCGTGCTGCACCTGCACTTGCCCTCGTGGCTGTCCTCGTCCTCGGGTACTCCTCTGTCGCGCGAGGTGCTCTCGCTGCTCGGCGTGGCACTGCGCCGCTGGGAGGCGACGCCTGCTGTGGCCGGCGCGATGACGCTACACCCGCAGGAGTGGGCTTCTCGCGCTCGCCTGCTTAGTCAGCTGCTGGTGGATCGCGCGTGGCAGGTGGCGGACCCATTGGCAGACCAACGCGTGCCGTTGCTGCCTCAACAGCCTGCACAAGTGGCGTCTCCGTCGTCCGCTTCGCGTTCCGCCGCTGTCGGCGTCGCAGCCGTGCCCGCGGCATCGCTCAGCCCCGCGCAGCAGCCCGACCGCCGCTTCCCCGAGCGTGGCCAAGCTGTGCGCGTCTCGTCCGGCCCTAGCCGAGGTGCGCCCCGGTTCCATATGGAGAGCAGCGGCTCTGAGGAGGAGGACGAAGACGATTTGTCCCTTGAGCCGCGCCGTGGCGGGCCTATCAGCATCCCGATTTTGGGTGGACCCTCGGCGCCAGCGGCTTCTTCCGCTTCGCCGCCGTCGATGCCGGCGATCCTGCAGAACTTCGAGCGTCTGTCATCGATGGGCTTCCCTGCAGTGGCGTGCCGGTTTGCCCTGGCGCAGCCGGTGACGCGCGGCCAGCTAGAGGCGAGTATTTCCTTGATCCTGGAGGGGTTGGGCGGCGACGAGGGTGAGCTTGACGAGCAGCAGGCTGATGCGCTGTTCGAGAACGCCATCGATCGCCTTGGACAGCGCGCAGCGGTCGATGCCTATCGCAACTGGCAGGAGGCGCAGCAAGCGCAGCAGAGCGCACAGCAAGCAGATGCGGTTGTGGGCGCGGGAGCTCCAGTCGCACCACCCATGGCCGGTGCTTCGGCAGCGAGTCGCCTCGGCTCTCGCGTTGCCAGCAATGGCGCTTCTTCTCGCGTCAGTGCCGCTGCTGCTGCCTCGGCTCAATCCGACTCCGAGCGTCGTCTGGCCCAGGCTGGTGCGCAAGTGCACATGGTCTCCCGGTACGCCTGGAACGACGAGGACCCGATCGAGGGGCTGGCGCTGGCCGCACCGCTCGATGCGGCCGTGGCCACGAGCCGTGCTCTGAATCAGGGGATGGCCGTGAGGGCGGGTGTAGACTGGGCTCCGGAGCAGGACCGTGCCCACTTGCTCGCACGCGCCCGTGATGGCACACTGATCGGCGCCGAGCTATCTCTTACGCCCGAAGCCGTCGAGTCCCTGTCGCGGCTACCATCCCCTCCGCCCTCCTCCGGCGGCAGCAGCGTTGGTGCTTCCGCAACTCCTTCGTACAAGATCGGCGATACGCTGACTATCATCGACCTGGTGAATAAAGTGTGCCCCGCGCAGGTGGAGGACATTAACGAGGACGGATCGAAGATTTACATCCACTATATCGGGTGGTGCGTCGCGCCTGACACGAGCGTACAGATGGCGGATGGAACCAGCGTCACTGCGGGCCTGCTGCCGAAGATGCACAGGAATGCATTGGCTTCGGACCAGTCCGTTCAGCTGCTGGGCGACCGTGGTGCCCCCGTGCATTTGCTTCGCGCTTCATCGCACTACGACGCAGCGGTGATGTACCACGTGCAGCACTCGGGCGTGTCGTACACCGTGACGCCGAACCACCGGCTGACCGTCATGACCACGCGCGGACTGGAGATGACTTCGTTGCTTGCGAGCGGGCACGCGGACGGTGCGCTGCGCCAGCAGGCCGTACGATTCGTGGATCGACGGACGATGCGCATGGTGACGGGGCTCGCAGTCACGTGTCGTCTCACGTCGGAGGCGCATCTGGCCCGCTTCGACGTCAAGCCGCTCCCGGATCAGCCCGTGCGGCGCGAGGCGCTTGCAGCAACGAGGGATTTTGCAACACAGCGTCCACTGCCCACGATTGTGCGCGACACACAGGCGGAGATCGACGAGGAGGTGTGGCGCCTGTTTTTCGCGCGCACCGCCCTTGCCGGCACGCCCGAGTCGTATGCGCTCCTGCCGCACATGCGCGAGGAAGTGGCGGCGGAGGATTTGTACGCTGCGTACGCGAGCATGAGCGAGGCCGAGCAAGATGAGATCCTCGTCCAAGGAGTGGCTGTCAAGCAGGCGCAAGAGATGCTGGCGCTGCCTCCCGCATTTTCATGCGTGTGTGCACAAAGCGCATTCGACGCGCTTGTGCGTAATGTGCGCACGCTTGCCACTGCTGCGCTGGAGGCGTTGGTGGCTTCGCGTCAGACCAGCGCGGCTGATGCTGAGCACCAGCAGCTCTTCGGTGCGGCTGCCCCGAAGGATGGTGCTGGTTGCGGAGCCGAGATTGATGAGCGAGAGGAAGAGGAGGATGACTCTGATGTCGCTTCGCTCGATCGTTCCGATGTTTCGCAAACGTGGGCGCACCTCGCTCTCGAGGGCGGCGCGTACCGCCCGCTGACGGAGCGCGACACGGTGCGCGTGATGCTCGTGTTGCACAACGAACTCAATCATGCGGCAGGCGTGGGGCTCAACTCGCACGGCCACCCTTCCTCCTCCTTCGTCAACTTGCACGAGGTGCTGGACGCGGTCGGTGTGCCGCGAGGCGAGGACGCGGGCCTGGCGGTGGCGCAGCTGCAGCCGTGCCGTGGCCGTCCCGGCGAGATCCGTTCGGACGAGGCCGTGTTCGACGCGGTGATCGCCGCAAACATGGAGCTCCTGCTGCAGGGCATCGCAGCGCCGGCGATGCTGGTGTGCGGCAACTTCAACCGGGCACGATGGAGCCAAGTCGGCCGACTGCGCGGCGTCACGGACGTGGATCACGGCGAGGTGCTTGTGGGCACGCAGCGCCTGCGTAGCACCACGTTCAGCTACTCTCTCACGCATTGGATCGCACGCCAGATGGAGCTCGTGGAGGCAGACTGCGGCGCACTGGAACAATGGATCGCTGATTCCTTCTCGCTCGGCGTTCAGCCGATTCCTGCGCGTCCGGCTGATCTCATCGACGCGCCTGTCTGTGTGCCGACGCATGAAGCCGCCGCGGAGTACCTGAACGCACAGTGCGCCTACGCCACGGAGCTGCGTACCTTCGCGGAGTCCGTTTTGCGCTTCGATACGGGTGCCTCGCCGCCGCAAAAGCCTTCGCTGCATCGTCCCGAGCTGTGCGTGTCGCCGCCCCGATGTGTCACTGTGTTGTATGCCGCGCATCCGAGCACGCTGCTCGGTAAGGTACAGCTGAAGCTGGCGCTGTGCGCGTTGTACGGTGCCGACCCCTCCGAGCGCCGTGGCGAGACTTTGCTGCCGTTTACCTGTGTGACGAAGCTGGAGCTCCCTGGGCAGGAGTACGTGTCGCTCGAGGTGTCGGGCAACCGTCGTTACCTTGTCGAGGGCGGCGTGGTGACGCACAACAGTTCCAAGTGGGACGAGTGGGTGGAAGTGTCCTCGAAGCGCATCCAGCCGAAGTTCGTCGTCGGCGAGCGGTTGTGGCTGCGGGACAGCGTCAACAAGGAGGCGGAGGCGCAGGTGATCGAGGTGGCCATTCGGGACAACCAGCTGAAGATCTTAGTGCACTACGTGGCGTGGTCGAGCAAATGGGACGAGTGGATCCCGGCGAACTCGCCGCGCATCGTCAGCAGGCAGAAGGACATGCTGGCGGCGGCTGCAGCGTCACCGCTCGCAGCTCTGCAGAACGCGTTGGGCCTATCCACCCCCGAGGCCACGCGCTTGGCACCCGCTCCTTTCGCACTCGACAACCGCACGGGCGTTGTTGTTGCCGTGGATTTGTCGAGTGCCGCGGAGCCATCAGCGTCGGCTTCGGCAAACGGCAACGCGTCAGGTGGTGGTAACGACACGGGTCCGCGCGTACTGCTGCGCGTGGTGGATGAGACGCAGTTGCACTGCACCCTGTTGGTGTGGGTGCGTTTGGCGTTGCTGCGCTCGTTGCAGCCACGTGCGCATCAGAGCCCGAGCCATCTGTGCCCGTTGCCCTCCCGCCCCGGCGCGTTCAATGTCGGCTCGCTGGGCGCTGGCCAGTCCGACGTGTCGCGTCTCCTCGGTCTGGCCATCGAGGCCCAGCGAAACGCGTGTGCCGGCCTGGCTGAGCGTATTGTGCGCGAGAGCATCGCGTCGCTGACGCTGCAGCCCGAAGAGCCGACAAAGAACAAGCCGGCTTTGGAAGTGGCGCCTGGCGTCGCTGAGGAGGATGCGGCTACGCAGGTCACCTCTCCCGCTCAGGTCATCTCACCTATCAGCCCGCTGGCACCGCTGCTGTCGCAGTCGCCCGCAGAGGTATTGGAGTCGCTGCCGCGTCTGCTGCGTCGCTTCAAGCTGGGCGAGCTGTTGCCGGTTCTGGCGCACCAGTGCCCGAGCCAGCAGAGCTCGCTGCTGTCGTTCGCGCAGCCGGACGAGGATGCGTCGGCCGGTGGTGATATTTCATCTTCGCATGGAGCGGGTGGCTCTGATCGTGCACGCTTGGTGGCCACCGTGGCGCAGCTGCTGCTGGCGCGCTGGCAGATGGACGTGCTGGGCGCCGCTCACGACGAGGCCAGTGATGCTGTGGCACAGGCCGACGAGGAAGAGCACGGCCTCCTGTCGTTCGTGGAGGAGCTGAATGATGAAGTGGATTCTGCGCGTGACACGCTGCTCCATGCCACCTCGCTCCTGGCGAGCCAGTCGCTGACGACGCTGGGTCAGGGCGCCGCAACGCGCGTGGCCATCGAGCAAGCGACGCCCGCCGAACTGCGCGCGCGCCGCGGGGACGACGAGGATGACGTGCCGGACGACGAAGACGACGCTGAGGCGATGCGTCACGCAGCCGACGCGGCGCCGAAGCCATTCCAGTTGCAGCTTGTGTCGACCCTCGTGCCGCCCTTCGACCGCAACGGCGCGGCGGCTGTCCGGTTCACCAAGGAGTCCGTGTGGAGTGTGCGCTTCTACGCCGACGCCGACCACACCATCCTGCTGCGCGAGGTGCACTTGAGCCCAGACCCAGCCTCGCGCCTGCTCGCGCCCTTCGTGGTGCCTTCGCCCGTGTGGATCGTGAGCGGCGTGTCGAGCCGCATGGCTGCGCGCGCCCAGGCCGAGGGGAAGAGCCTGAAGGCCTCTGCGGTCAGCAAGAAGCCGTTGAGCACCGCACCGGAGGAGCAAGTCAGCTTCTCCATCACGCCGTTCCAGCACGAGTCGTTGGAGGTCATGATGCTGCTCGCCGAAGCGGTCGTTCACATTCGACGCATGCAGATTGGAGGACAGCTGCTGGCGCAGGAGGCTGCGGACACAGATGCGTCGAAGCAGACCGCAGCTTCTGCCAGCTCCTTCACTTTCGAGCGCTCCACCTCTTCCTCATCCTCCTCCGCTGCCGGAGCGGGTGGTCTGCCACAGCTGCTGCAGGCTGCCGTTCGCTCCAGCGCATTGTCGCGCCACTGCACCAGCCTGCTGCTGTCCTTGTTCGAGTCGCTGCGCGAGTTCCTCGAGCTGCTCGTGCGCTCGGCGCCCACGGGTGTGCCGAGCAACCTGCGCATCCGCGCGCTGGAGACCATGGCGCTCTTGTTGCAGACGCACCTGCTGCACCAGCGCTCCCTGCGCGATAAGAATGGCATCCTGCTGCCAGACACACAGGACTCGTCGTCGCACGCTGCCCGCGGCTCGGACGACGAGGACGCTGCTGCGGGCGACTCCGACGACGACTCGCTGGGTCTTTCCTCTTCCTCGTCTGAGCGCGCTGCCTCGGAGATGTCGCTGGAGTTCCTTCGTGAGTCTGTGCTGCCCGAGGCTCGCGCGCGGTTCCTCGCGGAGAAGCCTGCTTTCCCCGTGTTCAGCGTGTACCTGCAGCGGATGATGGAGCTGCTGCTGGCTGGACTGAGGTACGAGCGCACGCAGCTCGACCATGCCGCCATCGACGACAAGCAGACCGGCCGCCTCGGCCGCGGGTCCAGCCGCCCCATGCCCGACATGCCTCTGCGGCGCGCGCTGCGACAGGATCTCCCGCTGGTGCTCGGCATGGAGACGCTGCTGTTGCACGCGACGCACGCCGCAGCGCACCCGCCTGCGGAGGACCATGACGGCGCGGCAGATGTGGTGGAGTGCACTTGCTCCTGGTGCGCCGAGCTGTCCGAGCGCAAGGACGAGGCGCAGCAGGCAGCCATGCTGATGGATCTGGGCTGCAGCCCGCTCTGGGCGCGTATGCTTGCGGATGAAGACGCCTACCCGTCGCTGCGACATGCGCGACGGGGCAGCATCAGTGGCGGCAGCAGTGCGGTGGGCCAACTCGATGACGAAGAGGACGAGGCGGTATCGCACGCGGCAGACTTCCTTTCCTCCGCGGCCAGCCTCCGCACGGCGGGGACCAGCCTCAGCAACTTGCTCTCGGCGTTCATTCTGCGACGACCGAGCGAAGCCACATCGCCTTCGGGCGCAACGAGAGCAGCTGCTGCGGCTGCGTCGGACACGGTGCCTGCGTCTGCTGCGTCATCGAGCGCATCGGCTGCTGCACCCGTGCCCTCATCCTCCGCACTGTCCCTGCCATCCCTTCCTGCTGCCTGGCGTCGACAAGTCACCTTCGTGGACCGCGTGCTATCGAGTCCCTCACTGCGCGCACGTCTGCTGAACACGATGCTGAACGGTCTGAGCGCTCCTGCGCTGCCGCGGCCGGAGATCGCATTCAAGCGCAGCAGCGAGCTCGACGAGATGACTTCGGTCACCAGCTGCCGCCACATCTACCGGCCCAAACCGCACTCGCATCGGGCTGCATTGGCATCCGCCGCGGCTTCGGCAGCCAGCGAGAAGGACAAATCTCTTGCACGCCGCAGTCTCGCCTCGGGCTCCTCCGCCGATGAGATGGGTCGGTCCGGCATGTTCCAGCAGCTGGTGGACGCGTTCGTCAAGTCCGAGCTGCACAGCCATCCGATCCGCATGCGCGCGGAGCTGGGGGCCGTCACGTTCAAGATCATCCTGGCGGGCGTGTTGGATGCGGGGGCGGCTGGACTGCCCGGACCGTTCCGACAGGCGCTGGCGGAGATTTCGGCGGACTTGAGCACGGAGTCCGATGTGGCGGCCGAGGCAGGCGCGTCGGTCGGAGGGGCGGGCGGCAGTGGCAGCTCGGGCGGAGGCGACGCCCTACCGCCGCTGCTGATCCCTTCCCCGAACTCGCGCAGTCAGACCGGCGATGACCGCAACAAGCTGGTATTGAACCCTGGCTTGCTGCTGTCCGGCGGCGAGATCGCGTTGATGCAAGCGCGCGTGCTGGGCCAGCTGCTCGGCATTGCGATCCGCAGCAAGTGCTGCCTGAACCTGGACCTGTCCTCTGTGATCTGGAAGCGTCTGCTCGGCGTGCCGCTTGTGGCGTCCGATTTGGCTTCCTTCGATTACACGGCGTGGAAGAGCCTTAGCTTCGTGGACCCTGCCTCGGAACTGGAGTTCACCGCGGAGGAGTTCGACGAGTATCTCGGCGACCTCACGTGGACGACGGTGCTGAGCGATGGGAAGACCAGTGTGGAGCTGAGGGAGAACGGAGCGCACACGCGCGTCACATACGCGCAGAGGCATGAGTATGCGGCGCAGGCCATCGCAGCGAGGCTGAGCGAGAGCGCGCTGCTGGTGTCGTGCATCCGCGACGGCCTGTTAAGCGTCCTACCGCGCCAGTGCCTGCGCCTGCTGTCCTGGCGCGAGCTGGAGCTGCGCGTGTGCGGCCGCCCTACAGTGGACCTTGCTGTGCTCGAGGCGCACACCGTGTACAGCGGCGGCTACACGCGCGCGTCCCAGCCGATCCAGTGGTTCTGGTCGATCCTGCGCGATTTCAGCGCGCAGGAGCTCGCGTCGTTCCTGCAGTTCTGCTGGGCGCGCAGCAGGCTGCCGGCGGACGAGGCTGCCAGCGGGCATGGATCCTACCGCATGCAGGTCAATATCCTCGACGCGGCGCCGCGCGGATCCCCGGCCGCGCAGCAGAGGCAGGACAACCCCAACGCGCCGGACCCCAACGACATGCTGCTGCCCACAAGCGAAACGTGCTTCTTCAACGTGAATATCCCCAAGTACAGCAACCTGGAAACCATGCGCGCTAAGATCAAAATGGCGTTGCTCTGCAGCACCATCACGTCCTAAGACAGTCAAGCTTCCTTCCCTCTCGCCTGGACGCTCAGGCACGAGCGAGCCGCACGGCTGCTGCCGTTGCGCGCTCCGAGGCGGCGCGATTCCCTCCTCTAAATCTTTGTGTCTTCCTTTGATGTTCTCACTCAAACGAGTTTTAAACCTTTATTGGCGGCACCATTTTCCAACTTTCCATTTTGCACTTCTCGGGCTCTAGCTCGCGCACAAGGAATCCAAATGAGAC
>Ga0256762_1000023_pt1 | contig 21163 bp, 32 predicted proteins | sample MC6MC0913MT_FD_186052 | JGI IMG/M metagenome (GOLD analysis project Ga0256762, IMG submission 186052) | Metatranscriptome of enriched soil aggregate microbial communities from Iowa State University, Ames, United States - MC6-MC0913-MT... | ecosystem: Environmental > Terrestrial > Soil >...
GACAGGATCGCGCGGATGGACTCGTGCTCCACCGCGTCGGTGTCGCCCGTTGGAGCCGCGGGAGGGTTGAGCACGAACAAGCGCTAAATCCATTAACCATGATATACTTGACTAATTTGTTCATATCTGCTATACTACCTATCTGCATTTTTGTCAACTATTAAGCTAAATAAAAAAACCCCAACGGGGTACACATAATTTTCAAACAATTTACATCAAATTAAAAACCACTCCTACTTATTTCCCTTTTGAGGTACTTTTCAGAGTGGTTAAATGTGAAAGCATATGTATCTTTATTGCAAGCGGTAATCAGCCACCAAATTTTACAGGCAGGTTTCACCCTGGATAATCCCTTTAAAATACAATATGGTAGATAATATGTCTCACTCTTATAAGTATAACATAAAACCTACCATTTGTCAATTATTATTTTTTCAATGTTATAAAATATCTCTCATTAAAAAATCCATCTGAATCGTCAGAACTAAATCCCACTAAATTATATTCAGTAGTTTTAATAAGATTTTCAATATGTATCATACATCTTTCTCTATTTGAAAAAGTCAATCTTTTAGCATCTAACATTTTATTCGATTTATAAATATGTATGTATAACTTTACATTATCTTTTGTACTTATTGGATTTACATCTACTTCAACTTGTCTCTTTTTGTTCTCTTCTATAGTAAATTCCATCAATACCCCTCTTTTGCACGTTGTATATTAATTTCACTCTTCTTTTTATACGCATCCTCTAACTCATCTCTTGTAAAACCTGCAAACATACCAATTTCATATAAAGACTTATATAACCCATTTAAACCAACACTATAGTAATCAATTTTATTATTAAACAATGTTCTAAAATTATCATTAATCCAATATTTAACTTCATTATCCGTCATTGTACTAGACTTTCCAACAGGATAAAATTCAATTTCTCCTAATCCCATCGACGTATTAGTGATTGAAAGTAGAAATGCTAAACAGTCAGCCCATTCACCTAAAACTAACTCTTTATCAATAACATGGCTTTCCTTCCAATATTTAAAACTTCCAATCTCATTCGCAAGCTCACCCAGTTCAACTTTAAAAGCAATCTTTCTCATTTCTAAAGTTTCACCAAAATTCATATTAATCTTTTCAGCAATAATTCCATCTACTTTTCTTTGAATCTCTAATAAATCTTTAATCATAATCCTAATTCCTCCTTGATTTTACCTTCATTAAAACCTTCAATCCATTTACCGTTAATAACAAAACTAGGAACACTCATAATATCTTTTTCTTTTAATTCTTTTGCAAATGTTTCTGATTTATCAACATTTTTCTTTAAAATAGAAATATCTACTGGACAATATTCAAAAAGCATATCCGCTCTTCTACAATTCGGGCAATCATTTTTAGTAAACATAACAATCTCTATCATCTTATCTCACCTCCTTTAAAAGTGTATGAGAAATCCAGTTATCAGAATCCATACCATACATTTCTTCATATTCTTCTTTCAATAATCCAGTTTGTTTATACTTCTTCTCAATTTCATCACATTCACACCAATATGTGTAAACCAATGTATACGTATATTCTTGTTCCTCTTCATCTTTCATACTTTCTAAAGTACTTATTAACACATTAATATGTTCTTCCAACTTTTCATTCTCTTTTTCAATATCCAACAATTTCAAAAATGTTTTATCTTTATGATTTGTCATTTCTTTTAATTTCTTATCAAGATTATCAAGATTCTCATGTAAACTTTCATTCTCTCTTTTCAGTTGCTCAACTTCATTATAATAAGCATTTCTAAAAGTTGTAACGGTATCCAATTTAATTTTTAATTTCTCCTTCTCATCCACAACTTTCAAATAATCATGTTCTTTAACAAAAGAAACGCCTGCTATATCTAAAATTTCAATTGTTTCATTTTCTTTAACCATCTCTTTCCCCTCTTTCTCTTTATCAATTTCAATATATTCACCGCAATCATTACAATACCAACATTTAAAATAACCATCTTCCATTTTATTCACATGTTTACAAACCATTTTACTTTTCCCTTCAATTATATCTTTCATTAGTTTATCATAACATTTAGTACACATATGTTTATCGTTATATGTAAGACCTATCTTAAAACTATTTTCACAGATAGGACACTCACATTCTTTTAAATCGTCTAAACTCCAATTTTCACTTTGCATTCCCTTTACCTCTATATAAAAAGGGACTACATAATGTAATCCCTTATTTAATTTTAATGTATAAATGTTAAGTTATAAATAACCCACAAGAAGATAATACCATAAAATCCAATGTTTTGTCTAGTATTATTTTTCATTATTCTATACTATCTCCACCAACGTAATTAAAGCTTACAAAGTTAACAGTATTTGGTGGGTATGCTTGTAGCTGTGTAATAACATCCGGTAAAGCTTTCTGTTTTATCGTATCCTTAATTTCAGTAACATTGTCTTTTGTCCATTCAACAACACCAGAATATGTATAATTCATTTGGTCATCATAATACACATTAACCTTCACACCATACACTTCAAAATCAATGTTAGCATTCCCATACATTTTAAAGTACAATACACCACTACTATTTATACTAACTGTAGGGACTCTTAAAATAGCTTGCACAAACGCATCCTTACTTTGATACTTCGCATCTTCATTACAACGAACTAACACGTATTTATCGCTTGCCTTTGATGTGAAAATAATATCAGCATACTGAATCTTATCTTTTGGAATATCAGTCTTAAAATAAAAATCAATACCAATCTTTTCAGTTAAATGTAATTTTAAAGACATAGCAAAAATATTATTATATTGTTCTTGTGTAAATTCTTTCGTATTAAGAAGTGCATAGTTTGGATTTTCTACAGTTGAACCACTTATCTTACCTGTAAAATCTAATGTTTTAACTTTAATCATCCTTAAAACCTCTCATTCTTTATTTTCTGATAATGTAAATCGCTTACTATAAAACTAACACATAATGATGTAATCACGCAAGTGATTATTGTTTCAAGTAAATTCATTTATTTCTTACCCACCTCCAATTTTAGAAACACATAAGTTGGGTCGACATTATGTTTTTCAGATATCTTCATAATTTGAAGTGTTAATTGTTCGTTCGTTAATTCATTTTGTTTTCTTTTCAATCTTTTAATGTCACTTTGTAATTTAAAATTAACCATCAACACCCCCTCCCTTCTCTTACAAACTGAATTGCTTCTTTTTCACTTATATGTAAAAGCTTCATATAGTGTTTAATTAATTGTTTAATTTCTTTCTTCGAATATTGCTCACAATTTCTTTTCATAACTACCTCAACCCCACCCTCTCAATATAATAATTACCGACTTGATTTAAATTCACACAGCAACGAATTGCCTTGTCTTTTGTGTCGTATGCTCCAAACACGTGAGCGTTTGCTTTATCAATTACTAGAAATATTTCCATATTCGTTACACCAATCCCTCTTTTATTTTAATCTTTATTTTATCGTAAACACTGTATCTTTCAACACAACGCCACCCTTTACAACACTAGGCAACATTTTAAAATCTTTCCCTTTGTCTTTCGGGTCTTTAGGGTCAATTGAAAAACCTACAGCGAAGTTTTCAAAAGTCACATATTTCTTAACACTATCTGGCATTCCTGCACACTTTACATCAAGGTGAGTACTACCATCTTTTTGTATAACATCCTCAACATATGTTTTTTGTCTTACAAATTTAGCTCTTGCAAATGATGATTCATGCGCCCACATCCCTAAATCGCTATCATGTATCATGTGTTTTATCTTTTCTGGTATCTCCGTTCCAAGGATATGAATTGAATCAGTATCACAATATAGTATTCTATCAAAAACACTTTGTGCTGTTCTAATCGTCATTTCCCTAGCATAAGCTGTAATAAAGCAACCCATAGGAGTATAAACAGGGTCTTTAAATTCATCAACTTCTTTTAATTTGTATTTCACAACACCAGTTTCTTTATTATAACTAGGATATTTTCCAGTAACCTTCGGGTTGCTAGCAAATTTCCCATACAACGAATTCAACATTAATTTACTAAGTTGATATAAACCTAAATTCTTATCTTTTTTTGCTTGTTTCTTTTGTTCCGTCCAATAGTCAATGTAAGTATCAAACATTCCTTGTTTTGCTCTAAATTTATAGCCACCAAAATATTCAACTTCTTTAATTTCATAATGGTCTTGAATCAATTTCAAGTCAACATTCGTCAACATAAAATCTTCTACTTCACCATTAGATGATGTTAAATATTCGTTCTGTCTCCATGAAAGATTTCCTTTTATTTGAATTGTTGGAATATGCCCTTCTTTTAAATCAAATCTAAATCTCATTTTCTGTATGTACAACGGATGTTTTTCATCTTCCTCATATTTCCCGTTAAACGGTATAGGGTCACCATAAGGTAATACCTTATATCTCATCATAGCAGGGTATAAGCTATTTACATCAAACACCATACCTTTTCCTACAGGTATACCCTGCCATTTAGGATTAACCCACGTAAACCCACCTTTATATGCAGGTCTAAATTCATTATCTAATTCCACATTAAAAGTAGGGAAATGATAATCAAATAATCTTTTTGATTTTTTATTGTTTTCATCTAATGATAATTTAAAGTTATCAAGTGCATCAGAACCAACCGTCATTGCGGTAAGTTTGTTTTCTTCCATTTGTATGTATAATGCTCTAGCCACAATTTCAACGTCATTCCGAAGGTATGCACTTTCTTCTTTTGTTAACACATGACCTACAGGTCTATAAGTATGATAATCTATATCACCCTTCATAATCGGTAAACCAAACGATTTCGCAATTGCTTTAACTGGCATTGGTAATTTTTTCAATGAGTCATAGATTGTAAATTTCTTTACTCTACCTTTTGATTTATTACCATAGTACACATCCACCATATACCATTGCCCCATATCACTAAGAGTCATATCAAACGTCATCGGCTTCTTTTCTGTACTCCATTGATAACCACGCTCAAACAAACGGCTAACAATAAAATTCCCATCGAATTTTAAGTTGTGAAAGAAAAACTTTCCACCATTCTTTTCAGCAAATTTAAAAAAGTAATCAATATCATTTGATTCATAGTAATTACTGAATGTAGGTTCTATTTCAATAATACCAACAGCCCATACACGACAGTCATTTGGGTCTGTAGTTGTTTCAAAATCACATGAATAACTTTTTAATTTCGGTGTAGCCATAGGATTCCCCGCTTTCCATATTTTAATTTACTCTTTCACCATATCACTAGGTTTATATCGTTTTGTTAAATCTAACAAACTTTGACCTAACTCATATAATTGGTCTTCTTCTTCTGTATACCATACTTCAAAACCAAATGCCGTTTCATTTGTCATATACATTTCATAGAATTGTATATCTGGCATATCGTTAATAGCTTTTACAATTTCATATCCATCATGATTAAGAGATTCATTAACTGTACGCATATAATTCGCTTTCATATCTCTTAATTTTTCATTCACTTTATAATCTGACTTTTCATTAATTTGTTTCTTTCGTTTTTCATATTGTTCTTGTGACATCATATCATTGAAGTCAAACTTTTTAGGAACAGCAATATAACCCCTTTTTCTTTTCTCCTTCTCTGATAAACCAAGTTGTCTTTCCCCTATTGTTAATTGGATTTTATCCATAATAACAGGTAACTTTTCAATACGTTTTTTCAGTTTCTTTCTTTCATTGATAATTGCATTTTGTTTTCTTATCGCTTTATTTATATCTGATTTTCTACCAACAACACCTTGTTTATTTTTAACAAACTGTAGTGATTGGTCATATTTTATTTTACTAGCATATTCTTTAAATTCATTAAATTCTGCACGAGTCTTAAAACTTTCTAAACTAGGAAGATATATTTCGCTTGAAATATCTACACCGTAATTTTTTTGAGTTCGACTAATTTTGGATTTAATGTTACGTTTAATTTTTTTATAATCTTCTATATCTTTTTTTCTAATTTTAATAGGTGTAGTCTTTTTCCCCACTTAGTTATTCCCCTTTACAAACTTCTCAAGTTGACTTTTCTACGGTTGCAACCACATGACTTCGTATGTCCTGCCTTAACATTTGCGCCTACAGCTTCTATATGATTTCCACATTCGCATTTGAATAACCAGTACATTTTACCAGTTGTTGACCTACCAACCGCTTTAATACCTGTTAATTTATTGAATTTCTTACCTGTATAATCTGCACGTTTCATTTTATTTTCCTTCTTTCTTTTGAGTACTTTCTTATAATACCACCCTATCTATTAATAGTCAATATTAAATTTTAATATATTGATATTTGGAAATTAAATGGGTTTTACTTGTTTTAAACAGATTGGTTTTGTATTTCTTATTCCTTTTATCCTTTTATTAAATTCAGCTAAACCTTTACTTGATGCCCTTCTTTTCAAATAAGGGAGATAGTAACCAGTGATTTCAGATAATTCCACTAATGTACCAGTAGCAATAAAAACATTGTCTTTATACATATTGAAAATACGGGTATCTCTTATTTCTTCCAATAATTCTAAACGATAAATTTTTCTTTTCGCTATTCCATTCCTACTTCTAGATAATGCAACATTCAATGCGTTTTTAGAAATACCTATTTGTTCTGAAATTTCATCAAGATTTCCTGTTGCTTCCCATTCATCATTTATGTATAGTTTATAAATAGATTTACTTTTACAACTTGTAGTAAGTTTCTTTCCGTTAATGAGAACTGTATTGTTAGCCAATTTACTTTATCTCCTTGTGATTAGATTGAGTCAATGTTTTAGTTTAGAAAAGGGACTTTTCAGCCCCTCTTTTATTTAAGCTTGTACACTTTCTTTTTTAGGTTCTAAGAATGTAACACCATGTACGCCTACTTCAGTAACGAACACTTTTTGTCCATCTTTGTTTTCATAAGAACGTGTATTCAATTCCCCTTGCATTCCTACAAGATGTCCTTTACGTGTATAGTTAGCCATGTTTTCAGCTTGTTTACCCCATACTACGAAATTAATAAAATCAGCTTCACGTTTACCTTCTGCATTTGTGTATTTACGGTTACATGCAATCGTTCCACTTGCTACGAATTTACCACCAGTTGTTGTACGTAAATCTACATCCTTTGTTAAACGTCCTACTAATTGCACTGAATTCATCATGTTATTTTCCACCTTTTTATAAGTTATTTTTAATAGTGAGAGAACTTGTCCTCTCTTAGAAACCATCAATCATATAGGCACATATTATTCAACAAAGGAGGTGTGAACGACTGTTTTGATTAATTGATGGCTTCTAAGAAAGTAAGAGCGGTTTGTAGGAAATAGATTATTTTAGTTATGTCCGCTCTTAACCTCTTAAATGTGATTGATTACGTATACAAAATTTTTAGTTATAAAGATGTAAGATATAAGCTTATTAAAGAAAGGGGCTTTCACCTCTTTTCATTTAATTAGTTTATTTATTACTTTCTTAGTGTACAACTTTTAACGTTTGTTGTCAACGAATTTTTAGTAGTTTATTCTACAGTAAATTAACGAAAACAAATGTCATGGAGGTTTTTCACCTCTCATTTCATCTAATTTTATGTATGGTGGTTTTACGTTCCACCAAACGGGTTTATTTGGTTTTCCTTCCAATGAACAGTAATTTGACAACCACCAGTATATAAATTTGTTGGCTGTTACGCTCCAGTTTTAACCGTCATTTAAGGTTTCTCTACGTTCCACCCACCAACTTACTTCTATTATAATAGCTTACCTTTAAACATATTTTGAAGTATTACAAACGCAATACCAGATAAAATAATTGACATGTAATCAACATCTTCTATTATAGCAATTGTTGACGTTACTAATAACATGATAACGATTACCCATGATATAAGTTTAAATATTTTAATCATTTGTTTATCTCTTTTCTTAACATGTTTCGTCTGTCTTTCCAGTCTGTCAGTATTGTAAAAATTATTATCATTAAGTATATGTTTTAATCTTTAATGTTTTTTCTTTTGTTCTGTCCCAGATACGCCCTTTGGGCTTATCACGGGCAAGAACCTTTTCTTTTCGCCAAAGGTCTTAAAAGATTTAAACGGCTGGTGTATGTTTTTCGATGAGTGCATCTGTATCGGATTGTACTTCCATATCTGACTCTTCTTCACCATCAACAACTAATTCAGCAATATGCATAAAGTCTTCAGTAGAAACACGGTATTTATCTTCTTTTACTTCAAGACCGATGATTACAACTTGACGACCTTTATATTCTTTATTTACGATTTTAATCGCTTTTTCCTCTGTAAGTTTACCTTCAACAACTAACTTTTCTAGAGGTAACATTTCAGTAGAACCAATTTTTAATTCTGCCACTGTGATTTCAGTTGATACGATTGTACGAGTAATAAATTTTGCCATTTTATTTTCCACCTTTTTAATTAAGTATTTTTGTAACCAGTTTTTCGTTTGTGTCTCGGTTACAAGATTTATATTACAGGAAAATGAGTAATTTGTAAACACTTATTTTGAAGAAAATTAAATAAAATAAAAATAAAGACGAGAATTAAGGGTGTTTTTGAAAATAAATCGAGTTTCTTCTATTATAAGAGAAAAAGTAACTTTCAATATTTTAAGGTCATATGAACCTGAAATTATTTTAAGGTCAAAAGAACTTTTAAATTTTATGGTCAAAAGAACTTGTAATTTTTCCATTAATATATTATGATAGATTTTGTTACCAGTTATGGTGACATTCAGAACACTTTAGAGAAGAGGTGAAACAATGGCAATCACAAACATGGAAGAATTCAGAAACGCAATGAATGATGTAAATGGAGCTGAAACATCGCAAGATGTTCGTTCGAAATTAGGGCAAGAAATAATTGAATTTGTCAGCGCGAATGATAAAACATTACAAGAACATGAAGCTACAATCACAAAAAACAAAGAACGTATTGAAGAGTTAGTTGTTGCAAACGGTGACCTCTTTTCTAAAGTTGGTTTCCAAAATGCTTCTAAAAAAGAAAAAGAAAAAGAAGTAGAAAAAGAACGTTCTGAAACAATTACACTAAACGATATACTAGGAGGATAAAAACATGGCAACTGTGTCAAGTCAAGATTACTTAAATGCAATGACTGGTGTGAATTCGTATACTGATATTTTAAATGCGATTCGCAACAGTGCATCTGCAAATTTTCAAAGCGCTGTTCCTATTGCAACGGACAGAAACATTAGTGAGGTTGGTATTGGTATCAACTCTTTACTGTCACACCAAAACGAATTTGTTACAGCTTTAATCGACCGTATTGCGTTAGTGGTAGTGAAACATAAAGCTCTTACTAATCCATTAGCAAAATTCAAAAAAGGTATGATGCCGTTTGGATATACTGTAGAAGAGATATATACAGATATTACGAAAGCGAAACGTTATGACCCACAGGATAGTGAATCAACAGTGTGGAAACGTGAAATTCCCGACGTAAAAGTGTTCTTCCATCAACGTAATCGTCAAGATTTCTATGAACAAACAATTGGTGAAGACCAATTAAAAGCGGCTTTCACATCTGCAACAACATTCCAAAACTTCTTATCTAGTATTATTGAAGCTATCTATAATTCAAGTGAACTAGATGAGTATCTTTATATGCGAAAACTGATTGATACTTATTATGCTGATGGTTTATTCTACCCTGTGAAAGTTGAATTACCAGATACAACTGATAAGACACGAGCATTCGTAAAGAAAATTCGTTCAACGGCACGTCGTTTATCTCTTCCAATGGGAAGCCGTAAATATAATGCCGCTGGTGTACATACAAAATCAGATATGAATGGGTTACATTTATTTATTACAGCAGAAGTGGAAGCAGAATTGGATGTTGATGTGTTAGCAGTTGCATTTAACATGAATCGTACCGACTTCATGGGACATGTTACAGTAATTGATGAATTCGAAAATCCTGCAATCCAAGCTGTGTTAGTGGATGAAAACTGGTTTATGGTGTATGACACAAACCAAAAGATGAATTCTATTTATAACCCTAAAGGTTTATATTTCAATTATTTCTATCATATTTGGCAATTATTGTCATGTTCAACAATGGAGAATGCGGTAGTTTTCACAACTGAGGATGCCCCTGTACCACCTACACCAGTAGCTACAATTACACCAAAAACAGCTAGTGTTAAAAAAGGTATGACTCAACAATTTGTTGGTGCGGTTCTTAACGGTTCTGAAACATCACCTTCATATACTGTAACTGGTGGAACGAAAGCAGGAACAGCAATTACAAGTAACGGTTTATTAACAGTTGCGGTTGATGAAACAGCGACTAGTTTAACAGTTAAATATGAAGCATCTGTAAATGGCGTTAAATACAGTGATACAGCTACTGTTACAGTTACAGCTTAATAAAATAAATTAGTTTAGGAGGTGAGTTCATGGCAACTTTACCATTAAGCGGTTCAAATATTAAATTTTTAACAGGTGTACCGTTTAGTAATGATTATAAAAATACAAGATGGTTTTCGAATACTGATGAACAATACAGTTATTTTATAAATCAAAAGATAGTACATACAATGACAAGTGCAACGTTTGTACGTGATGAGGGCAAAGGGTATATTTCCGTAAATGCACCAATTGACTTACTACTGGAAACCAATTATTTAATGTTTCAAAACACACACTATAATAGCAAATGGTTTTATGCCTTTGTAACCAAACTGGAAAGAAAAAACCAGAACGTAACGTTTGTATATTTCGAATTAGATGTACTTCAAACTTGGTTAAAGAACTACACGTTTAAACCGTCTTTCGTTGTTCGTGAACACACTCCTTTATGGAATGCGGACGGGTCACCTGTAATTAATACCGTTGATGAAGGTTTAAATTATGGTCTTGAATATGATGATGTATATGTGAACCACTACGTACCTAATAATGGAGTTAAATTCATTGTAATCGTAGCAAAACAACAAATTCATGGTTCAAGTAAAGATAAACATATTGCATCTTACAACGGTATTGCACAACCATTATCTTATTATGTCCTTCCCATCTTTTTAGATGGTGAGGGCTTAATATGGTTAAAGGATGATGGTGATGAAATTGCAATGAGTGAACCAGAAAAACTTTTTAGTAAGATTTATGAAGATGATAAAGCGACTGGTAATATATCAGCAATTTATCTCACGAATTCAATTGGTTGTCCCTTTACCATTAGCGGTGGCGGTGAATCATTTACACGAATTAAATTTACTGAAAAAGACCAAAAATTTGAAGGTGCTGAAATCGGGACAGATGTTTCATGTTTATATGTGAAAGATTTAAAACGTTATATGACAGAAACTTTTGATTTAGGTAATAAGTATGCGAACTTACCAAGTTACAAAGAAAGTAAGTTATATATGTATCCTTATACAGTTTTAACACTAGATGATTTTAAAGGAAATAGAACAGATTATAAACTAGAAAACATTCAAGACTCTAATTTGTTATTGAATATGAAAGGTTCTATTGGTCTTTCAAATAAGGTTTCCTATGGATTACAAAAGTATAATGATAAGGCTACTATGACGAACCATCAAGATAATCAATATGCGATTATTGATAGTAACCCGCAAGACATCCCTGTTATCACTGATTTATTAGCCGCTTATTTACAAGGAAATAAAAACAGTATTGAGAATCAAAAGAATAGTATTATGTTTAATGGTGGAATGGGAATGGTACAAAGTGCAGTTGGTGCGGCTGGCGGAATTGCTAGTAGTAAAAATCCAATTAGTATGGGTGTGAATGCTGTATCTGGTGTAGCTGATGTTGTAAAAGGTGCAGGGAATACCGTACTACAATTACAATCATTAGAAGCCAAACAACAAGATATACGTAATATGCCAAATCAGATTACAAAACAAGGTTCAAATACAGCTTATGACTATGGTCATCGTTATGACGGTGTAACGTTTATCAAGAAAACCTTAAAACCAGAATATCGTAGAAAGCTAGAACATTTCTTTAATATGTTTGGGTATAAGGTTAATGAAGTAAAAATACCAAACTTCCATACAAGGCAAAATTGGAACTATGTACAAACTACATCATGTAATATTGTTGGTGACTTTAACAATGAAGACCTAAACGAATTGAAAGCGGTCTTTGATAACGGTATAACGTTATGGCATACCGATGATGTAGGAAATTATTCTTTAAGTAATGAGGTGATATAATGCAAATGATGAATAGAAGTGACTTCTTGAATCCTAATATGATTGAGAATCATGTGGGAAATAGTTATTATCACCATTATTATAAATATCTAAACTTCCTAGCTTTCCAGTTATTTAAATGGGACGGTTTACCAGAAACAGTAGATGAACGTTATTTAGAAATGAGTCTACATACATACGGTTATGTTGGATTTTATAAAGATGCGAAATTAGGACATCTTGCAATACAGGGTGCAATGAGTGGTGATGTAAATCATTATTTAATGTCTACAAGATTTCACGGGAAGTCACCAGGATATGAAGCTGATTTTCCTATTTATTACTATGGTGATACAAAAGGGGAGTTTAAAGAATTTCATGAAGATGGGGGTTTTACACTTCATAAAGAAGACCAAGGTATTGTTATTTTTAATAATGATTTATTAATTCCTACTATTCCAAGTTTAAATATGTTTGCGAAAGATTTAGCGGAATTGAAAGAGATTATAAGAATAAACCAAAACGCACAAAAGACACCTGTTTTATTAACGGCTGATGATAATAATCAATTTTCTATGAAGAATATTTACAATAAATATGACGGTAATTCACCTGTTATTATGGTGAATAAGAATTTTGACCCAGAATCATTAAAAGTTCATAAGACGGATGCACCGTATGTTGTCGATAAACTGAATACACAAAAGAATGCGGTTTGGAATGAGGTTATGACGTTCTTAGGAATTAAGAATGCAAATCTTGAAAAGAAAGAACGTATGGTTACTGATGAAGTTTCATCTAATGACGAACAAATTAATGCAAGTGCAAACATCATGTTAAAGTCTCGTGAAGAAGCTTGTGACCGTATTAATCGTTTATATGGTTTGGATGTATCTGTTTCTATCAGACACGATGTAATAGATGAATTCATGAGTAATATTTATGAAGGTGGTGGACAAAATGAGTCTGGAAACCGTACAGCTTAGAAGATATATTGAACATTTTAGTCAATATGAAGTAAAACCACTTTCAACTCGTGAAAAAATTGAAATTGGAAGACCTAAGTTATTTGATTTCTATTACCCTTTCTTTGATGATAATAAGAAAAAAGAATTTGAAACTAATATTATTAGAAGATTTTATTTTACTGATATTGGTTTTGAAGTATTTGAACTTTTTAAATTCCATTTAGAAAATTGGTTGCTAATCAATATGCCGTATTGGAACAATATGTTTAAATCTGAATTATTGGAGTATGAACCATTCCTTAATACTATTATGGACAAGGACGGAACAATTGATACTACAAAAGATACAGATTCTAATAGAGATGGTACAATTCATCAAGATACAAAAGACGATGGTACAATGAAACAAGATACAACAACAAATGCAACTAGTGATGGAACAAGTGAAGGAACTGGAAATAAAGTTCTTTCCAATACGGGTAATAAAAACGGTACAAAAGGTAATAAAGGAACTTCTAACAATTTCGGGAGAAATGTGGAAGCTGATACACCAGACAGTAGACTTGCAATTACTACTGATGATGGAAAAGGGATTTTGGAATACGCTTCTAAAATTACAGAAGATACACAAAAAGGTAGTACAACGAGTGATGATACTTTTAATGAAGATACGAAATCTGATGGTGAAGAAGACACGAAATCGACAGGGAAAACACACGATGAAATGAATGGAACTTCTCATACTACAGGTGAAACTCATAATACAGGTTCATTAGATGGCACTACAAATGATAAATTTGACGAGAATGTAAAAGGTAATCAAAAATCTGTAGACCATTATGTCGGTAAAATCGGCACTGAAACATACCAAGAAATGTTACAGAAATATCGTTCTACATTCTTACGAATTGAAAAAATGATACACGAAGAAATGAGAAGAGATTTATTTCTCTTGACTTATTAGGAGGAAAGAAAGTGACGAATTATAATAACCCACCAACTCCGACACAGTTACCTTTATTTCCACCTATGGCATTTGAACAATATCGAAGATATGCACCAAGTGCCTATGATAATTCCTATTCAATCTATGAAAAAATGACTCACATCATTGAACATTTAAATGCAATGGGAGAACTAACTAACGCTTTACTTGATAAATGGAATGAGTTTATTAAATGGATTGTAGGTAATGGTTTACAGGATGCTGTTAATTTAAAATTAGACCAAATGGTGGCAAACGGTACACTAGCCGAATTAATTAATGAAAAAATGTTAGGTGACTTAATCAAAGAGTGTCGTGAAGCTTTAACAGAGTTACACAATTATTCATATGAAACAATGCCTTTTATTATGAACTACCAAAAAATTATGCATACTACACCAACAACTCTAGAAGGACAAGCGGACTTTATACAAGGTGCTTCTTTCAACAATAAAAAGAATGAATATTATGTTGCACGTCAATTGAATGGTGGAGAATATACAACAATTACACGTTATAGTATTAGTACTAGAACTGAAATAGACCATAAAGAGTTTGAACATTCAACAGGTGCTTATACAGAAGGTCTTCCATTCTTCTATAATGAACGTGGTGAATTATGTTTTATTGTTCGTACTACTTATGACATGAATGTTGCTGTATTTAATTATGATACAGGAGTATTAAGCGGAAATATTCCGGTTCTTGGTGGTAGTAAATTAGGGTGTGACCCAGAGAATAAATACTTAATCACACATTTTGGTGATGCTAACCGATGTGAAGGAATGTATTTATATGATTTTGAATCTGTGTCACATGGAATCCCTAAACTATTAAGAAAAATTTATTTTGACGGTGAAATTGTTAACGGTGAAAAAGTGCAAGGTGTAACCATTATTAATAATGTTATTTATTTAGGTAGAGGGAAACAAAATGCTACTGTTACCGCTGTGAACTTTGCAGGTCGCACCATTCAAACGTTTGATTTCGATAAACAATCATTTGCTGATATGGTTAATAAATGGGCGCCATGTATTGAAGGTACTTCTTACACGTATGAAAGTGAAGGTGTAAGTTTCTATGAATATGATGGTAGATACTACCCTATATTTACACATGTTATACCATCACTAGGAAAAGTTTTCTTTGCTATAGCAGGAAATATGGGATTTGATAAAGTTACTACAAACACATATACAACAAATGTAACAACGGGTGTTGAATGGGTTGACTTACCTTTAACAAGTGGTGTAACACCGTATGCAGATGATGTAAAACCACAATATTGTAAAGACGATAGAGGTTGGGTAACTTTACGAGGTGTTGCAACACATGCTTATGTTAGTTCAGAGCCTAATATGGAACTTGCATCTATTGCCTTTCCGTTTATGCCTACACGAAATCAATTCTTTACTACTGTAGCGAGTGTGAATAAAGATGTGGCAGGTTCAACAAACCGTATTCAAGTGAGAAGTTCTGGTAAAATTATTCTGGATGCAACGAGCGGAAACCCCACAGCACCAAAACAGTTTACTAGTTTTGATGGGATTTCGTTCTTTGTTGATGATAGAAATTTTAGCTGATGAAAGCAGGACAAAAATCTGTAGGGAGCAACGGAAAACAAAATTCGTTGTTTCCTATGGATGTTATGTATATATCACAAGGAAGCGGACCTCAAGATGGGAATGTCTCACATCAAAATTCAATGGCTATAGATTACGTTCATAGAGATAAGAACGGAAATAAGACTAATCGTGCACCTGTTTATGCTCCTGCTGATGTTACTTGTTCTCATGTTGGTACTGGTGGAGATGGTTCTGCATGGACAACAGATAGTGAAGTGAATACACCTTTAGGAACAATGAGAGTTACATATATGGTATGGCATGATAATGATTCACCTAGTCGATATATTGGTGAAAAACGCAAACAAGGTGAATTAATGGTTCGTACAGGGACAGCGGGAAATGTGACGGGTGACCATTTACATATGGAAGTGTATAAAGGGACTACGATGCACGATAAATCCCAACGTGTTCAAAACTGGGAATTGGTATTCGTAAATGATACGGAAATGATTGTAACATATAACTACCCTTGGAAAACAACGGATGATAGCACAGGGTCAATCAATGGAAGTTGTCCAATGGGAGATGGAACGATTTCTTTGAATGAGAAGGTTAATGCAAAAGTAAGAAGCTATGAACCTATGATGAAAGCTGAATGTGAGAAGCAAGGGATTCCAGAACACACAATCGGACTACTTGCTTTAATGATGGTTGAATCTGGTGGTGAAGGTGGAGATCCAATGCAAAGTTCTGAATCGGCTGGCTTACCGCCTAATACTATTCAAGACCCGTATGCAAGTATCGTTCAAGGTGTGAAACATTTTAAAGAGTCAGCCGCAACAGCAAAACAATACAATGTAGACTACTGGGCAATTTATCAGCAATACAACTACGGTATTGGTTATGCAAAATGGTTGAGTCAACGAGGTGGAGTACATACGTTAGAATTGTCAATGCAATACTCACGTGATATTGTCGCCCCAAGTTTAGGTAATACAAACGGTCAAACAGTTCCATATAACAACCCAGTAGCGATTGCGTTGGGTGTACCGTGGAGATATATAAATGGCGGTAACTTCCATTATGCTAGTATGATTCAATATTATACGAGTGGTAACGGTGCTATGAATCCATGTGGTGAAGGTACAACTGAGGGAGATGCTAAAAACAGAAAATTACAAGATTATATAAGGCAGTTATTAAGCGACCAAGTAAACGGGTGGAAGTGGTGATAGTGATGGAACAAATGATTCCTTTTATTAGTCAAGTTGGTTTCCCTATTTTTATTTCAGTATTTGTATTAACAAAGGTAACAACAACACTTGACGGTGTGAAAGATGCTTTAACAGACTTAAAAATTGTTATAGAGAAAAACAATGACGGGGAGTGACTTTAATGAAGGCTTATGAAATGGGTGTTTCTGATACTGGTGTGAATTTAGTAAAGAAATGGGAAGGTTGCTATTTAAAAGCTTATCAAGATGTTGTTGGTGTTTGGACAATTGGTTACGGGCATACAAAAGGTGTTTATAGAGGACAGACATTAGCAAATGAAAAAGAAGCACATCAAATTTTAAAAGAGGACTTAGATTCTCATATGGGTGTACCGAAAAAGGATATCACTATTGATTTGAATCAAAATCAGTATGATGCACTTTGTTCATTTGCTTTTAACTTAGGTGCTGCTATATTTAGGAATAATGAAAACCTTTTAAATGCTATTAATGACGGTGACTGGCAAGAAGCGGGTAGAATTATGTTACTTTTCAATAGAGCGGGTGGCAAGTTTTATCAAGGTTTACAAAATCGACGTAATGAAGAAGTTGCATTGTTGCTTACAAATGTTTCATGTGAAACAAGTCAAGAACAAAACACTAATTATGATGATAGTTGGTTTACTCCTCAAGATGGTGTATTTACAGCAGATAGAGCGATTAAAGTTAGAAGCATCCCTTCGGTTAATGGTGAACATATTCGCACATTACAAGAAGGTAGTGAATTTAATTACTCTTCATATGGATATGAAAAAGAAGGTTATGTTTGGTTAAAAGGTGTAGACGATACTTATGTTGCTAGTGGCGAAACTGTAGACGGACAACGTGTTAGTTACTGGGGTACGTTCGAATAAAATTATAAGGCGGTGAGTTGAATATGGATAAATCCCTATATTACAACCCTAATAAAATGCTTTCTTTTAATAGAATACTAAACTTTGTTATTGGCGCACGTGGTATAGGGAAATCCTATTCCATGAAGCGTTATGTGATAAATAGATTTTTAAAAACAGGAGCGCAATTTGTATTCTTACGTAGATATAAATCTGAATTGAGAAAGATTAAGAATTACTTTGATGATATAGCAAATGAATTTCCAGATACTAAGTTTGAAGTTAAAGGTCGAGAATTTTATATAGATGGACAATTAGCGGGTTGGGCTATTCCGTTAAGTTCATGGCAAACTGAAAAATCAAATGCATATCCTAATGTTGAAACAATTATCTTTGATGAATTTATTCGGGAGAAAGATAAAAGTGGATATCTACCTAACGATGTTGAAGCACTTTTAAACTTAATGGATACAGTATTCAGAAATCGTAATAATACACGATGCATATGTTTATCGAATGCCGTTAGTATTGTTAATCCTTACTTCCTTTACTTTGGGATTACGCCTGATGTGAGTAAGAGGTTTAATTCATATACAAGTTTAGTTGTTGAAGTTCCAGAATCAATTGATTTTAGTGAACAAAGACGTCAGACTCGTTTTGGTTCGTTGATTAGTGGTACAAACTATGGTGATATGTCACTTGATAATGAGTTTACAAATGATAGTGATGTATTTATTGAGAGAAGAACAAAAGAATCTAGATTCCAGTACGCTATCGTACATAAAGGTATGGTTATGGGTTTATGGTATGATATTGATGAACAACTATTATTTATGTCACAGAATTATGACCCTTCTTCTAAGAACATTTATGTATTAGCGAAAGACGATATGGTTGAAGGACGAAAACTTGTGACTTCATATAGAAGTAATTATGATTTAATTAGACTTGTAAGGGTGTTCCAAAAAGGAAATCTTAGATTTGAAAATCAAGTTATGAGAACTACTGGTTACGATATGTTTAATAAGTTAGGTGTACAATAAAGCGAGCAAACAACGATGCGAGCCATGCGAGAGAGTGAAAAAGAGCAAAGCGGTTTTCACGAACGGGCAAAATTATAAGTGTGTTTTAAGTCGTACTTGAATAAAAACTTAAAGATTAAAAGAAAAAAGAAAAGATAAGTATGATTTAAGTACTACTTGGTAATACTGGTAATAGACATAGGATAACGTAGAACCTTAATATATCATAATAAAGAAAAAGCCCCTCTTATGAGGGGTTAAAATTTATCTGTTAACATTTTATAAATCATTATAGATAGCATTATACAAGATAAAACTAATAATGTAGTCACTGAAACCATTGTGATATATTCCATAATTTTAATCATTTTATAAAATCCTTTTCGTATTTGTTTTTAATTATATCTTTTATTGAAATTTTTGATTCATTCATATATGATAACCCATACATTACTATAAAATTATTTCTAGCGTCAATGAATTCTTTCTTGGAACTAAACTCCATTAAGTTAAGATTGTAGCTGTCTATCCACATATAACATTTTATTTTCATAATTTGAATAACCTCTCTCCGTTTAGGATTTCTTTTCCTTTTATGATATTATGTATTTTCGTATCATGTGATGTTTTGAAGTAATATTTTATGAAATCATCGAATCCTTCAAACTCCATTTTGTAAACTTTCTTCTTGCTGTTAGTGAATTCGACAATCATTTTAATATTCTCCTTCGAATAGTACAGATAAATTTTCACATTTGAAATCAATGTCATTTGCTACTTGTATTCTGTCTACGTTGTATTTTTTACTTGTGATGCTAATCATTGTTTGTATTGAAGTATGAGTGCTAAAACCATTTAAAACGTTAACCGATAATCTTGTTATTGCATCATCGTATGTTTCTACTTGACGTGGTAACATTTGTTGTTTGTCTCCTTGGTTGTATGTATAAACACCTTCTAGAAGCATATCAATTTCAATCATATCTCGCTTTGCTTGGGATAGTTCGTCAAATGTCATATGTCCTGTATCGTATAGTTCGTTAATATCTACGTAAGTACCTGTGCTAGTTCCCATTATATTAAATTCCCCTTTATGATAGTTTATGCAATGATGAAATAAATATACAACATTATTAAAATTAAGATTCCTGTAAATGCACCACCTAGTAATGCTTTTAACCAATATGGAACTGAAAAGTTGAATGATTTTTGTTCTGTTTCAATATAATCAATACCGTTCGCTTTACAGTAAGCTTTTCGGAATTCTCTCATCTCTTCAGTTTGACGTTCCTGTTCTCCTAACAAGAAACCTTGCATGAAATTGTTGTTATTGTTATCCATGATTATTCCTCCTTAAATATTATATGCTATTGCGAATGATAATCCATAACCTACTATGAATAAAGCTACTATTATTGTTGCGACTTTTAGTGACCCGCGAAACAAACTACATTACCTCCTTTACTACGCCTTTAGAGTTTTCTAGCTTCCAAGCTTTACGTTGTTTTTCTATGTAGTTGAAAATTGTTTTTTCGTCTTCTAATTTAAGATAGCATAAATCTTCAATGATATCAATAGAAACTTTGATGCCGTTTGCTTCATAAACATCTAATACATTTTCAACATTTAATGGTAATGAAGAGTTGTTACGAACTTGTAACCCGTCTACTGCTGTTTTAAGGTTTTCTAGTTCTTCACGTTTTGCTTTGATTTCCATTTTAAGTTGTTTTAGTTCTTCCTTGTATGAGTCAATGTTACTATGTGCTAAATTAGAAACTTCTTTTGTTTCCTTTACTGTACGTTTGCTTAAAATTGTTACTGTGAATACGAATAAAATTGTTACGATTAAACCGAATGCTAAAGTGATAATACCTGTCATCTTATTTTCCTTCTTTCTTTTAGTAGTTGTTTTCCTTAACCTCTATACATAGTATACCATTGATAGTTATATAATGCAATAGTTTTGGTGTATTTATTTTGTTTATTTTTATTAATTTATATGAGTCTTATTTTGTGTGTTGTGTAGTGGTGTGTATTTTGTGTATATCCTGTGTTACAATAATAGATAGTTTATTCTCGTTGTTGTCACTACCACATCTATATACATATGTCAATAAAATAGTTTATTCTGACAATTACTATCATAGTATATCTTAAACCATAAATGCAGATAGATGTCAAGTAAATATATTGGTAGAGGTCTAAATGGGAAATGTTATCAATTAATGCCCCCACCC
>Ga0256762_1000028_pt1 | contig 19955 bp, 1 predicted proteins | sample MC6MC0913MT_FD_186052 | JGI IMG/M metagenome (GOLD analysis project Ga0256762, IMG submission 186052) | Metatranscriptome of enriched soil aggregate microbial communities from Iowa State University, Ames, United States - MC6-MC0913-MT... | ecosystem: Environmental > Terrestrial > Soil >...
CCCACACGCGCAGCAGCAGAAAAATCACGGGCAGACCGATAATCCTATGGAAGAGAGCCTTTCCCGAGGCAAAGAACGGCAGACGCAGGGGAGGACGCACAGGAATGCGAATGGGCAGCGCCTCCCATTGTTTCAATAGCGAGTAGGTTTTCGTACAAAGAACAGCCGTGATCATCCAGCATAGAAGCAACGGCAACGTTACAATGACCAGCCGCCACTCGACCAGCGAATGCCGAATGGAACACTGGCGCCCGTCTTCCTCGTCTAAACCCAACTCGCGTCCTTGAATGCAGAGAAGAATCAAACTCAAGACCAACGGATAACCCCAGCATACTAGATAGATTCCCTTCAGAAGCTTGCTGTGAGAAGCTTCCATAGAGGCTAAACAATATGGTGAGAGACGCGGAGCCAACGACCCCTCATCGGCCTCAAGCTCAAGCTGGTCCGATACGATGGTAAAAAGGTAGAGAGCAATGGCAGCCGTCCATAGACAGGAGGAAGAGGCAGAGAAGAGGCTGAGAAACGATTCAAAGGCACACAGCCACCCTCCCGAGGGAACAAATCCGACTGTTAAAGCGAATAGACCCTGAATGCAATCGCATACGCTCAGGCAGACAATTAGATTCCGCGCCAAAGGATTGGTACTCTTGTCAGAAAACAGATGAAAAGATAGACACAAGATGACACCACCTATTATCGACAACCCCCCCATGAAGGAAGCCACCCAGTCGATCACCAGCATGTCTTTGTCTTCCCTCGCCCAGCCGGGTTTCGTGAAGAAAAGCCTGGAAATCAACAGAGAATGAAACAAAACGACCAAAATAAAGACAACCAAAGCTTGATTAACTGGAAAACGCTTTCAGAACGAATGTATTTTTAAACACGCCAGCCAGCGGGGCAAAACACAAAAGTCAACGGGCCCAGCATTTTCATTTGTATTTCTCACGAGTGCATGTCGGAACAACATTATATACGCAACAATATTTCAAAAGACATACAAATTCAAAACAAAAATAATCAATCGTCATGTGTCCATCGCGGCCTTCCAGATCGGGCGCTTCGTCGGCATTCATCGTGACCACGGAGCTCATCGCATAGAGTAGCTTTGCGCACATGATCTGTACAGCGCTGCACGCTTTAATAATCATCAGAGTGCCGTCCATCGCGACCTTCCAGATCGGGCGCTTCGTCGGCACTCATCGTCACCACGGAACTAATCGCATAGAGCAGCTTTTGGCGCATAATCTCTGGCGAGGAATACGCAGGCAAGCTAAGGTTCAGAAAGCAGGTCTCAGCGGAGGGAAGGAAAAGATCAGGATTGGAGAGGGAGGAAGAGAGAGGCTTGATCAGGAATCGAGTGTGCGAGCGAACGAACTCAGCATCATCGGCAGGCAGACGCTCTTGAGCCCAAACGAAACGCACAAACATACGGCGCGTGGCTTGATCGAACTCGCTCAAAATGTCCCAGAGCATATCAATGTGGGGGGCATCTGGACGCACACCCTCTGCGTATTGGGTGTGACGACGGAGCAGCTCAACGTCAATGGTCGACTTGCCGCAAATCAGCAGCTCGAGGTCAGAGGCAGTCAAAAGGCTGAGAAGCTGAATGGGGAAGATGCGAGCCATACCGCGCAGAACGGCATCGACTTGCGGGCGATGTTCAGAGAGACGAGCGGCGATCGCAAGCGAAACGTACTCCATGCGGTTCTCATAGGTGACCTTGATATTGGCGCCATCGGACTTGAGTTCCACCACGCTGTTGTCGCTGAGGCGAGTCGTAAACGATTCGTTAATGCTGCTGTCAAAGGTTTCCTTGTCGCACTTTTCAATGAACTTGAGAACCTCCGCAGCTTGCTTGTCGATGGATTCCAGATCAGCACGGGTAAGTGCCTGATGTACCAGCGGCTTCCACACAAAGGCGGGAAGATCCAACGGCAAGCGGACGCCCGTTCGCAGACAGCAGCCAAACAGCAAGCCCAGGAACTCGAACATTTGGATCATAGTAGACGAAGTACTGGAGGGTCGCAAAATAAACTTGTCACGATTCTCACCGGACTTGGACGCCTTATTGGGGCAAGGAATTAACAGCGGACAGTTGAAGATGGGATCCTGCAACTCGCGACCCACATCGGTAAAGAACTGACGATAGGGACCACCTTCGCCCACCACATGTTCGCCCTTGATAACCACCTCGAAGGCCATAAACGGCTCAGCACCATGGGGACGGACGGGACGCAGCAAGAAGGGATCGAGATGGCGCAGCTGCTGGAAGCTCTTTGCAAACGATGAGTCTTGCAAGAAGTCAATGGTCTGACCAAGAACCTCCTTCTGCTTCAGCTCGACACGATTCAGCGTCACCTGCGTCGGTTTGCACGCCTCGGCCGTCAGGTCGAGAATCTGCTGCAAGAAAGCAGTCTTGACGCCAGTGAAGACGAAGACACGAGCCTCGCGAACCAGGCCCGCAATACTCTCCGGCGCGTCAGTGCGACGAAGATCGATGAGAGGCAGCAACGAAGCAAAGAGCGCATTGAACTTCTTGAGGAAAGCGAAACGCAAGCGCAGAGCAGGCAATGTGAAGGCGGGAATGAGTGAAGGGAATGGCGACAAATCTTCCTGGCGCACACGAATCTGAGTCGGTTGCACTTTGAGCATATTACTTTCGCCCAAATCCTCTCCCATCTGCGACAGCAAAGTCATCAACGCAATGTCGGCGGTACGGGTCCACTTGCCACGATTCTGGCTGGCCAGAGCCTGCTCGAAGGTCGTTGCATGGTTAAAATACAAAGCTGCATCATAGCCTGCCGCCAGCAGCCACTGCATAACTTGCTTCAGATGTGTTGTCGACTGCGCAGCATAGGAGACCAACGTCTTGGTCAGCTCAGCTACTGAAGTGTTCTCCGTGGAGAGCACTTGTAGCTTCTCCAACGACAGCTGACCCCCATACTGGAAGACAGAACTGAGAGTAGCTCGGCCAAGAACAGCGTCTGAGCTATGGCGAGCACAGACTTCAGACACTGCCTGGGAGAACAGATCGGTTGGAGTTGGGACAGAATCCTGCTGCTTCTCATCAGTAGACTGGGTCTCCTCCGTGTGCATCAGACGTGAGCGCAAGAACAGAAGCGCCTTTTCATCCTTGTCGAGATCAGTGGCAATGAACGGCAACACGGACAGCACCACATGGTCTGTCTTGTCTTGAGAGTCCGCAGAGGACGAAAATGCCTGTGACTCCGGATCGGTGTCGTCCTTCGGAGAGTAGGGGCGATCAGCTCGTGTGTCTTTGGGTTGCTTCGGCGTGGAGGCACTTTTCTTCTTTTGGCGACTAGAGGCGGAGGCAATCAAAGCAGCTGTGGCAGAATCCGAAGGAGCAGCCGCAGAGGCTTTTGAGGGAGCGGAGCTGGCTGGAGTGTCATCATCAAACAGCGAGAATCCAAAGAGGCCGTCATCCGATTCGTTGGCGTCTGCTTTGGGCTTCTCTGTCTCAGATGGGTCTGGCTTCGATTCAACCTTCTTCTCAACTTCCTGTTCAGAATCTTGTTTCTGATTCGGCTCAGCAACAGCTTCGGTCTCAGGCTTCTTGGGTTCTTCTTTCTCCTTTTCATCCTTTTCCTTGGCATCAGACTTCTCTGCACTGCTCTCCTTCTCCTCCTTCTCTTTGCTTTCAGGCTTTTCCGTGCCCTTCTCTTCCTCCTCCGCTATCTCCTGTTCATCTTGCTCCTCGACCCGCTTCTCTTCCTCAGGTGACGGCGGGCCAACTCTGAGAGGCATCTCATAACCCATTAGCTTCTCCATCAATTGCTGCCTCAGCTTGGCATCAGACGAGTTCAGCTCCACCACGGCAAAGTAAGGACTAGCCTTGGGAGCGGCCTTGGCAGGGATCTTGGCCAACTTGCCGTATAGCTCAAAGCCACCCAACACCAGCTGATGTACGCCGGAATTGTTGGGGTTGCTAATGGTGATGCGAATGGAGGTGAAGCGCTGATTGGTTTGCGGTGATGAAGGGATAGAATAGGTATAGACGCAGTTGGGCGCGTTGAGATTGTGATCACGAATATTGGCAAGCTGGACCCAGTTTTTGCCATCGGTCGATCCTTGCAGCTTCCAGCTTCGGGGCTGATCATTGCGGCCATCTGCTTGACGCAGAGTGTAGCGCGTGGGAATAACATGGTAGCCCTGGAAATCGAACTGGAACCAGCCGTTGCTCGAACCGGAGCGCGTCATCACACGACAAGGCTGACGAGCCAACAAAGCAGAGAGATCAGCAGACGTCGGGTCAGTGCTCGAGCTGGTCACACGCACTGTGCCGAGATCAGCTGGATTCGTGAATGTTGCGGTGCCCTGCTGAGTGCCCAGATAGTACATGATGCCGTTCTCATCGAGGTTGTGGCGCCAAGCAAAGATGTGCTTCTCTTCCTTCGGCTTCTGAGTCTTGGCATTCTTCTGCGTCTTCGCCTCCTCTTTCATCTTCTTCTCTTCTTCCTTGATCTGAGCAGCTCGAGCAGGATCGATACCCACAAAGATATCCTCTGCACGCACACGAACACCTTCACAGACCGCACGAACAGACCGAATGATCGCGCGACGCACATCCGGCAACGGACCGTTCGGTACATTTTCCAAAACCAACAGACGTTCGTGACACGCCTGAGCATCAGCCATAGTCTCGCGCCAAGCAGCTTCGAAGAGAGCGCGGACAGCAGAGATGCTGCTGTTCTGACGCTTGGGCTCTTCGGTGTCGGGAGACGGGTGGGTGAGCTCAGGATCCTCTTCGCCGTTGAGATAGCGCAGGACTGATGCCACAGCCATCATGTCGTGGAACATTTGAGATACATTGGAGCCTGCGCCGCCATCTTTCTTATCGCCAGCACCACCAGCGGCTTTCTTGGCGCCACCCTTGGGCTTCGGAGAACCGCAGACATCGCACTCAGAAGCATCCATGGGGTTTTCAAAGGTGCACATTGCGCAAGACCAAATCTCGGGCTCAGCCTCTGCCTCCTCTTGCGCTTTTCGTTCATCCTCTTCGCGCTTCTTGCGCTCCTCCTCCGTCTCCGGCAGCGGGAATTCGAAGCGGCGGCACAGTCGCTCGTCGGAAGGACGCAGGCCGTCCGAGGCCACCATTAGATCCACCACTTGTTGCAGGTAAGACGTAAAGACTCCGCTGGGGTTGACCTCATTCTCAGTTTGCACCAATCGCGTCATCTCGTCCTGCAACTGCTTCAGCTGAGCAAGAGTGCTAATTTGGGTCTGCAGTGTAGCAGCAGACACTTGGCGACGGAGAGCGGGCATGGCTAACGACAAAGCAGGCGTGGCCGAGTCGGGAGCGGCTCCCGTCTTCGTCGCTCCACGCGAAGCATAGCGCAGGCTGCGGCAAAAATAAACACACGACAACCATTGACTAATAGCTCGTGTCAAGGCCTGCTTGACCGGCGAGGGCGGCATCGACAGCACATTGAAGTTCGACAATAGAAGCGCGCAGAAATCGTAGCACAAGCCGATGACACCGCCTTGGTGTGCCTCCTGAGCCCACGAACGCCCCATGCTCAGCAGGAAGCTGCTGCACCACGAGGCCAAGCCCAGAGAGCTGTGGACTGGCAAGATCTGAATCGATCCCGCGCATGGGACATCAGAAGGCCTCGTGATGTGCAAATAGCACGTCGATGCCGGTACCACCACGGGAGACAGTGCGCTCTTGTTCGTATCTTCCATGGCAAAGTCCGAAACAGGAGGCGAGGCATAGGATTTGATGAGCTGCGAACAATTCTCATCGCTGAATAGTGACAGCGCACATCCCGAAGGCAGACGCGTGTTCTTGTCGAACAGCAGCACCAACGCACTAGCACCTGGAACCGCAATACGTTGCAAGCTGAACTCTTGCTTGGCGTCAGCCGCCAGACGGAAATCAATGAGGCTACTGTGAGTTTGCGTGAAGCTCGAGGCAGTCTCAAGCAAAGAGCGATAGTGGTCCATCACCATCTCGCACACATCGCTAGGAGAACCACCGGCAGAAGCGAGGAACTGGGAAATGTTGCGTTGAAGGGACTGCATGGGAGTCTGTGACGAAGCCACTACCTCGCCCTTTTCTTCCTCATTGTCATTGCTAGTGCTGATTTCACCCAGCTGATCAAGGGAGCCGAGGTCCAAAGCCTCAGAGACCACCAAGTAGAGAGACTCGAAGACCTGAGCCAGAGACTTGGACTTTGCCTGTGTGGTCAAGAACATCTGTGCCGCTGGGCCTGCTCTTGACAGCAGACGGAACACAGCACGACGCGCCAACAGCTTCGAGAGCGAGGAAGCGTAGGAAGACAAACGACGCTGAATATCGGCCAGATCTCTCAGACGATCAACAACACCCATCACAGCGCTAGTTGACGAAGGCTTTCGCAGCGTCGATACCTCATACCAAAACTCTTGCTGAAGAGCCGCTTGCTCATCGTAGAACTGTACCAACACCAACTCACGGATTGGAGACAGGGCTTTGACGCGGCCGGTGGCGTTGATGGTGTGCTCCATCGCCGAAATCCATCCTTCGCTTTCGCGCGCATGCGGGTCGACAGTCACCAACATACCGACCTGCACCTCGTCCAAGAACATAGTACTGAAGTCCTTGTTTTCGTCAGGGAAGCTGCAGCCCTCGGGGATATGACCACCACACAGCGTCATGGCAATTTGAACGGCAGCAGCATTGTTGTTTTGGCGCAGAGGCTGGCGCAGTTGGGCGAAGAAGTTCTCCATCTCATAGTCCTTGAAAGATCCGCGCACATAGTTTTGAATATACGGAATGACATGCTTGTCCCAGTACTTGAGCATTTTGCTATCTTGCACCGGTGCCTCGCGCTTTTCCTCTCGATAGCTGCTGGAGCCATACGCCATTTCCAAACCAGCCATGGCAGCAAAAGAAGAAGCCAGGGCAGAATTCGAAGCCGGAGCAGAAGAGGACACGGAAGATTGCTCTGGAGCACGGAACGGAATCGCAGTCATAAATCGACCAAGGCCGTTGCCAAGATCCCACAGACGTTGACGCAGAGCATCCGCCATAGTTGCCACAGGTTCAAGCTGGAAATCCAATGGGCAATCAGCAGCATGAGCGAGCAACAAGGCACCAATCTCACTCAAGAGCTCTTGTTGCGATTGCAAAATGGCAGCGGAATGGGGGTTCGACAACAGTGACTCCAGCACAGAGACCGCACGCCAGCGCAACTCTGGAATCAGCCACTTGTCATCCATCGCACGCTGAGTCGCGCTCTGGTCGCTATCAGCATCGACCTGCTTGGATTCGATCAGTTGACGAAGCGAGCTGAAAAGAGAAGATGACAGAGGGAACAACGACAAGTCCACTTGCAGCTCCGAGGATGGAGCCAGATCACCACTCTTGACCTTCTGAGCATACACAGCACTTGAATTGGCATGGGCTCCTCTCTTCTCTTCCTCTCCGCCAACGTTGCCAGCGATATCCGTAGCAAACACCACATGAGCCGAAGGAGCACCCAGAGAATACTGGAGAACCAGTGCCACTGGGTCAGTTCCAGTCAAGCCAGAGTTACTGGCGTTCGTGTTCACAGTATCGTTGCTGCCACTAGTCGAAACGCGGACCATGCCACCAACACGAAGAGGCTCAACGAAGCCACCCAAGACGCACAAAGAGCCCAACAGAGAGAGGGAAGCGCGGGATGGGGAGGAAGACGAAGGAGAACTGGACAAGACTTGAGGAGCATCTAACAAAGCACGCTGCAAGCTGTCGGACAAGGACTGACTCCAGGCCGTGTTGTTCTTGAGATGCAACACGTAGCGACAGAAAGCCACATACTCAGAAGCCACACAGGAGATAACGCGGCCGTTGGCAAAGGATTGCTGAATGGTATCCAGGGTGCGGAAAGAAGCAACCCCCGCAGCAGAATCAGCGTTCGAGTTCGCAGAAGCAGCCTCGGCAATTGAAGTGGGTAGAACTGACGGCAGATTAGGGTTCTCATCTGAGTCGGGATCCAGCATGGTCGCCAAAGAATCGATAGGCGACACTGTGACGTTAACTCCAGCAGCGGCCAACTTCTGAGCCATGGATGCGCAATAGAACTCATCACCACGGATGACAATGGTGCTACCCATCAAATCAATCTGGCCTTGCAGCTGACTGGCACGTCGAATGTAGGTGAGATCGGAAACTGTGGCCTTGTCATTCTCCAAAGGATGATAGCCATCAGGCATGCGTGAACGCATGGCAGCATTGGTCTGCATCTTGCTCGGATCAAAGTGCAGCGTGACCGATTCGTTACCAGAGATGGACAAAGCCGGGGTGAGGCCTGCTCCGATTTCGAAGTTGGTGAAGGCCACGCCAAGATCACGTCCGTTGAGGAAGAAGCGCATCTCACCACCCGGAACATCCAGATCCAGAGCGCAGCCGACAATATCTCCAGGGTGCCAGCGCTTAGTCGTGTAGTTTTCAGAACCTGCGTTCCATTTCTTCAGACGATGGCCATCATAGGCCCAGGAATACTTATCATCGCCCACACCATTGCCAGCTTGAGGACTGGGCTGGTGCTCCTTGCGAGCCCAACCAATTTGCATCAATCCGCTGGTGTGCAGGACCACCTGATAGTACCAGCGACCAGCCGACACCCAGACGTTGCCCATGGCAGTGATGAAAAGGTTGCGTGAGCTGAAACGTCCCTCGCTATTGATGCTCGCGCCCTGAGAGCCGCCCTTGGGTGCCATCGTCACCTTCGGTGGGCCTTCACGATGCTTCTTACGATTCTGGAAATCGGCCTCAGCCTTGATGAGAAGGTCTTTCTTGGAAGCAGGAATGTCGCCGCGAACACCAGTCACAAGCTCATACAGACTATTGTCACTGGTGAGAATATCATTCCACTTGTCAGTGGTCAGAGTTTCGCAGTAATGAGCCACCACAGCAAAGGAGCGATCATCATTTGAGGACGAAGCATCCGGAACAGAGCCCTTCTCTTCACGTTCTTTGCCTTCTTTCTTTTCCACAGGCTGAGATACTGAATCACTATCATCCTGAGCCTGACCCAGCAACTGACCAATAGCAGCCACAAGATAGTTGGACACGCTGCCAAATGCTTCCAAGTCATTTTCTTTGCTTTCAACAGCAAAATCGGCACCAGAGGTCTGAATCACGGCAGACAGCATGCTCTGTTCCTTGACAAAGGCCTTCCACAACGTCTCAGGTTCCACAGCCGGCAACGTGCTGCGCGCCAGACGCAGCGCCAGGAGTACGATACGAGGCGTCAGGGCTTCGCGGGCATGGACCACCGACAGCAGAGCGCAGGCGAGGCTCGGGAAAGGCTTGGGGAGAGCATGTGAAATGGTCATCATGAAGGACAGCAGACTGTGCATGTGATGCAAAGCCATCTGGCGCACGTGGAAAGAGACGCCGTGACGATGCAGAGCCGAAGCGAGTAACAAGCTATCGCGCAGCTCACGTGTCAGCGATACGAAACAGAGCTGATGCAGCGATTGCAATTCGCGGCACTTGCGCTCTTTGACTTCAGCAGTGTCTGTGGCCAAGCGTGCCTTCAGCATGTCGCTATTCCACTCTAAACACTGCGACACAAAGAGACGCAGGGCAGCCCACTCCGCTTGCACCAACTTCATTGCCAGTTCAAAGTCACGAGGCACGGCAGCGGACTGAGCCAGCAATGTAGCCTGGATCGGATTCTCCCCATCATCTTCCTCCTGATCGTAGTCATCGCCGTCGTCACGGGGATGACGGCCAAAGCCGCCACGTCCCACCGACCGCCTGCCACGACCAATACCACGGCCACCGCGTCCACCTCGCTGCCGAATCGAACCCGGCGCACGACGATGACGCTCCTTTTCTTGCTCGATACGCTCAATCAGCGACATGACTTGCTCATCTTCATCTTCGTCATCGTTGTCACCGCCGTCATGGTCATTACCATCAGCGGCGATTGCAACCGACTTGATATCGCCCGGAAGCTTCATAGGCACAGGCGCAGCGGCAAAAGGCGAAGAAGAAGAACCAGAGCTGAAGGAGAAAGGCGACGAAGCAGCAGCAACAGAGGCAGCGCCAAAAGAGAAAGGAGAGGCCGCTGCGGCGGGAGCAGAACCAAACAGAGAAGAGCCAGAGGAGGAGCCTGAACTCGAATTGGGGGCACCAAAGTCAAAGGCATTCAGTGAAGAGGCGACGGCACGAGGCGCACGTGAAGGAGAAGCAGACGAAGCACTCTTGGGCGCAGAAACAGAAGCAGGCTCTGAGGGAGGATGAGAAAGATCATCGGCGACCGCGGCAGAGGCAGCCAGGGATTCATCAATGGATGCAAAATCATCCAACACCCGTTGCGAAAGGAAATCGGCCGGCTCCGCACGACGTGCCGGCTCCACATCCGACAGTCTCGGCTCCTGTTCCAAGCGCGCCTGCAAAAAGTCGACATCACCGGCCAACACGCGCGCCAGCTCTTCGTCACTGAGGTTTTGCAGCTGCTCGGGATCCATGAACGACAGCAGATCGTCAGCAGGCGCCGGAGAGAGTGCCATATGTGAAGAGGAGGCAGAAGGCAAGGGTGACACCGGGGAAGCGAGCGATGAGGAAGGCGAGAGGGGCTCAACAGGAGGAGCAGATGAGGGGGAAGGGGATGAGGAAGGCGAGAGGGGCTCAACAGGAGAAGCAGATGAGGGGGAAGGGGACGGAGAAGACGAAGGGGAAGAGGGAGATAAAGAAGCGGGAGAAGCACTAGAAGATGCCGGAGCAGACGCTTCAGCTGGCTTTTCAGCCGATACTTCTTCCTTGCTCTGCTCTGGTTCTTTCTCGGCGTCTTTCGCCTTGTCTTTGTCTTGCTCTGGCTCTTCCTGCCCATCCTCTTTCTTCACCTTATCTTTCTCTTTCTCTTTCTCCTTGTCGTCTTGCTCCTTCTGCTCCTTGGCCTTCTGCTCCTTGGCCGCCTTGCGCTTGGCTCGCTCTGCCTGCGCCTCTTCGCGACGTTTGGCGTCGGCAGCTTCGCGCTCAGCCTCCTCGACACGCTCACGCTCGGCCGCAATTAACGCAGCCTGTTCTTGTTCCTCGAACAAACGAGCTCGCAGCGCCTTGGAGCGGGCATCACGTTCAACTTCGAGTGCAATACGGCGAGCCCAGCGGCGCGTGGCTACAGTCTGGCGCAGCACCGATAACATGGATCGCTGGGTGGCAGGCGACAGGAGCTCGCTGCGATAGGACAGACCAAAGATGTCCTGCAGAGCCAAGAGCTTGGAGGCATATCCTGGCTTGATCACTCGCTTCTTCTTTTTGCCCTTTTGGCTGTCCTCTTCTTCCGCAGGCAGTGGCGACGAAGTGATATCGGCAAACAAGGAATTCAAGAACGAAGAAACAGCAGACGGCGCATCGTTCTCGAGAGGAATATGCTGAGAGTACTGATTGTAGGCATCCAGCAGAGCGATCTGCTTGTTGATCACAGCCTCGTAACACTGGGCCACTTGGCGCTTGAGAGAAGGCGGGGCCCATTGCACTCCAGTCAGTACACTGCTGTTCGACCAAGTCTCCTTGGCCTTCTCCGCTTCATTCTCTGAGGTCAACACAGTCGACAACAGACCCATCAGATTGACACGGCCCACCTCCATCGTCACCGCCTGCATCATGGCATACAGCACATTCAGTGCCACAGAACGCGACTGAGCGCGAGCGTGGTGGGTGCGGGCAGTCGAGAGCAACGATTGAGGCTCGAGGTGCTGCTTGAGCAGGGCGGGGATCACGTGCAGCGGCGAAGACGATGACAATGAAGAAGAGGAAGACGACGAGGAGGCCGATGTGGTGGCCGAAGAGGCATCGCCTTGCCAACTCTTCCAGCGCTGATAACTGCTCACCCAGCTTCTGAGGTCTTCAACACGTTCTCCGAAACCTTCAGCTGTTCCCTTTTCATCGGACGAACCCACCACTGATGTTGCTCGAGTGAGAGGAGGGACCGGTGCATCCGACACGGGAGCGGGGGAAGAGGGAGTGGGAGGCGAGACAGAAAGCGTACGAGTGAGAGAAGGCAAGCCCGAGGTCGGCGACAACAGAGCGGCCGTTGGGGAGGAGGTCAGCGGAGAGAGCAGAGCCGAGGAAGGCGAAGGCGAAGGCGAAGGAGGCAGGGTGGTATCTTCGGGAACAGTGGTAAGGGGAGTGAGGGCGAGATGGCGGGAGGTGGCCAGTGAGGAAGCGGTCGAGGCAGAGGCAGATGCAGACGAAGATGAAGAAAGCGTGGCATCAACATAGGCATGGGTGCTCTGGAACTTGAGTAAGGCCAACGACATTTCCAAGACCCCTTGTGAAATCGTATTATAGGCATTGACTTTGACATCATGGTCGGTAGCATTGTGCGGCAACACGACTCCACGCTTAGTCGCCTCGATCGTGACCTCGCTCAGCGATGGCGTGGCGTTGCTGGTAGCAGCCATGTCCTTCTTGACGCCCTCCAGCAGCACGCGCGCCGTCTGTTGCATGGCCAGCCGTTCGCGTTCCAGCACGGCGTACAAACGGCGCGCCAGGTCCGCCACATCCATGTGGGCGATGTCTTCGCGACTCAGCGACGGTGGGGAGACAGAAGGAGCGGAAGGCGAGGAAGAGGACGAAGCAGTCGAGGGAGCAGAATCGCTGTCCGCATGATGAAGCCAGATACGCTTGAGTGTAGCAAGGGTACGGACATCCGCACGAGCAACTTGGCTTTGGAACTCCTCGGCAGTAAACTTGAACTTGTAAATGAACTGCGTCTCTTCGACCCATTGTTCCTCTTCCTGTTTCACATCCGTCTGATTCTGCTCCTTCTCTCGCGTATCAGTGTCGAGGTTGACCTTGACCTCCTTCTCTTTCTCTTCCTTCTCCTTGCCTTCCGTCTTTTCTTTCTCCACCACATCTTGCTTCTCAGCCATCGCTTTCTTCTTGGCTTCCTTGCCCATCTTGCCCTTCCTATCCTTTTTGTGTTTCTTGCTCTTTTTCGGTTTGGAATCGGTGGACGAAGGCAGTTTGGTGCGGACAACAACCTCGGCAGGTTCCATCTTGTCCGCAGCGAACCACGCATCCCACGATCGCTGCTGCTGCACCTGACTCAGCATCCAGCCTTGCAATTTCTTGGCTTCCTCGACAATCAAGCCGATGCGTCGAGCCACAGTTGCCAGATCGCGCAATTCGGAAGAAGCGTTGTTGAGGCAATAAGCCAAAGTATCAGGTCCAAGGCCAGCATGCTTGATCATAGCTGCCACCACTGCCCGCAGCGCCTGTAACCAACGTCTCTTGGCTTCGGGCAGACGCTGCAGCAAGCGAGCCGACGGATGAGACGCCGTTTGTGATTCAACCAGCGAACGCAACTTGGAGAGCGCCGCGCTCAGCGGATCCTTGCTATCAACATCTTCCTTGACAAAGCGCTCAAGGAACGCTTCATATTCTGCAAGCGGTGCCGAAGACGGCGATGTGGCTTCCGAAGAGGTCGCAACAGAAGGTTCGAGACCCGAGCTGAGCAGCGGGCAGTCCAACCAAGATCGAACACTCGACTCAGCATCACAGCGCTCATTGGCTCGCATCAGTGCGGCAATCATCGACGCCATCCAGCCAGCCAGACCACATTCTACATCCAGTGTCCAGCTCAGGCGCGGCATCAGCACACCACGCGCATAGCCACGCACACCGAACCGACGAGCCACTTGGGCGCTGTCGCCTGAAGCCGCAGCGTCCATGTCGCCCTCGCGACGGGCCGCCGTGCGCGCACTAAATACCAGCGTCACCGTGTCTCCAGCCACCCAGTAAGCCGTGGGCCACGCACCACGCTCGTGATGGTTGAACGGGCCGGAACTGGCCGAGGTCGCCAGCATCGACGGACCCCAAAAATGTCCGTTCGGAATGGGACGGCTCAGATTGGCATCGTAATACAAACGCAGCGCATCGTTACCACCGAGACTGCTGCAACGGGGGTCGAACACCAAAACAATGCCTGAAGCGCCTGGGATGGTAAAGGTCTGCTTGAGCACCTGCGTGCCAGCCGGATAGGGATGAGGCGTCTCAAAGGACATGCGCTGATGCGAAGCGCTTTCACCTGCCAACTGACAGCTGAAGAGATGATCCTGCAGCTGGGCTTCGGGCAGCTTGGCGTTTAGCTGATCGAGCTGCGACAGTAGGGATGCAGCCAGAGGCAGCAACGATGACAAGTGCCCGCGAATCGTGTGGCGAGCCTTGGTTTCCGCATCGTCAGTCACGACTGGGGCAACATGACTACTAGATGCATGGACCGCCGCCATCTGCTTCACGAGTCCCTCCGTGCCCAGCGCCGTCATCAGCGTTGGCAGCAACATCAGCGGAGAGTTGCGACACAGGCCGCCAATCAATGCATTGGAGCGGGCGACACTCGAGTAGCGATAGGTCTGCACGAAGCCGGCCATGCGATTCAGCAACGTGTGGCAGCCGCTCAGCACCACCATCGACACATCGAGCAGTGTGGCCACGACGGGCCATGCGGGCGTCTGGGGCTTGGCGTTGGCCATGGCTTTATTGTGATGAGCGGCGTAGTAGACACGACCGCCGCCGTTGGCGCGGGGAGGCGGCAGCTCCAGCACGCCACTGTAGAGCAGCAGATCCTTCAATAGCACCACCAGAAGCGACATCGCCGGCGATGGCGGGCGATCGGAAGTCATATCAACCGCCGAAGACGAAACCGACGGCGATGATGAGGACGAAGACGAGGCAACAAAGGAATCGAAATCCTTCTGGAAGTGCGCCAGCGCGTGGTCCATCAGCATGCGCACAAAGCCCACGGTATCACACGCCGGCTCGATACTCTGCTTCTCCTCCTTCTCCTGCTCGTCGTCGAGCTCTTGTTCGGTCTCCTCTCCCAACAACAACACATGGGCTGCCTTGGACTGTTGGGCAAACCACGACAGCAGACGGTCCAAAAACTCGGTGCGTTGGTCAGACGGAGCGGTTTGATCAGTCATCATTGCCATCAGCAACGCTACCCGCTGCGAGGCTGTCGGGTAGAGCACGCGCAGGCCGCTGATCACGCACTCTAGTGTCAAAGCCTTGATGCTCGCCGGCGCCTCGGGAGAATGCAAGGCCAAGTTGAGAAGCAAAGTACGCAGCTCGGACAGTGCACTCAGCTCCATAATCTTCATGCGAGGTGGTGTGGCCTTGAGCAGCGCCTCAAAGTGAGCCTGCAGCAACGACAGAGCCAAATGGCACAACGAGGTCGAGGCAGGGGAAGAGGGCGAAGACGAAGAAGCGGACCAGGATGAGCTCGAGAAGCGGATAGTTTTGTAAAGGGCCGTGAACGTGGCGTCGTTCACTTCGCACACATAAGCGCAACGATCAGCATATGGCAGCGGGCTTGCTGACTGCATAGGCCCCACGCTGCGCTTCATGGCCTGGAGCCGACGGCGCAACTGCTGGTACTCAGCACGGTAATGTTTGAGGCGACATTTGTGATCGATCAGGCGACGACCGGCCTGGTCGACGGACGCCTGGTACTGCGCTCGTCCACCACTCACAGACTTTTTGCCACCACGTCCACTGCTGCTGCCTCCGAAAACATCGCGGTTGGAGCTGAACGGCGAGTCTTGGCCTTGGCTTGGACCGGGATTGGCACCGTCGTTTTGTTTCTTCACCAGCCGTTTGTACAGACTACGCTCCTTCTTGGCGTCGTTAAAACCCTGCTTGGTGAGGGCAATGGCGCTGCGTAGCGAGAGCAGACGCGACTGGAGCAGCTGGAGGGATGTGGGTGTTGCGGGTAGAATGGGGCGATGTTTGGCAAGGCGCGTCATGTGATGCAACAAGAACGACACCAACTCCTTGGCACTGTGAACCTCGTGGCTCATCAGGGGCTTGGCCTCAGCCGACTCATCACTGTCCTTCTCCGCCTGTCGAATATAGCTGGGCAGACCGCGCGAGAAAGTCGGCTTGAACGAGGGGCCGTGGTTGGTGTACTGGTCGAAGAACAGGTTGGGTGACACCGAACCCAACCACATGCAGTCGTTCACAAAGTCGAAACAACCTACCACGCCCGGTTGCGAATGGAGGGCGCGGTCGGTGAGCAGCGCGCCGTTCTTGAGCGAGTAGACGCGGCACATCGAATGATAATCGGGTGTCCAGGGAAGGACGCGTGCCGGCACCATGAGCACAAGTTGGTCATTGGTTGTGTAGATCAGGCAGCGAGACAAAAGTTCGGCAGTCGAGGGAGGCTCAGCCATGGCCAGTACAATGCGCGAGCGCAGCGGCATGTGAGGAGTCTCACGCAAACTTTCGCCGTGATCCAACAGCCATCTTGCCGCGGCGTTCTGGTCGTCGTTGCATCGCCTCAACGCCAGCACACACACCGCCAACGAATGGATATAGCCGAACGACTCGCACAGCTCCTCGCCCAAAATCAGCCGATTAGCCGCGTCTTCAGCCTTGTTGCGATCGTATTCGCTGGTCACCTCGTGATCCTCAGCCGAGGAGGCAGGCAAGGGATGGCGCACGAGATGCAGCGGGTCATAGCTGTAGACAGTGAGACGAGTCTGGTTGTTCGGTTGCAAGAGTTGTTGTTGCGGTTGGCCGCGACGCTGCGCGGGCGGTTGGTAATGCAGCGTGCGCGATTGCAGGTAGCGGCGATGGCGACGATGGACGGCCGAGGCGTGCGACTGATCAGTGGCTTGGCGAGACTTGGCTTGTTCTGACAGCTCGAAAGGAGGCAACGCCACGGGCTTCTTATCGCCAGCCGCCACCATCTCGCTCGCCCGAGACACATGCGGCTTCAGCTTGTAAGCAATGTTGATGTTTTCCAGACCCTCCAACAAATACTCGCGAGGATCCACAACCTTCTCCTTCTTTTCTTTCTCTTCATCCTTTCCTTTTTCCTTCTCACCATCCTTTTGCTCTGTCTCTCTCTCTTTCTCTTGTTCTTCAGCTTCTTTCTCCGCCTCTTTCTCTTTGTCCTTGTCAGCATCCTGTTCCGCTTGCTTCTCTTTCTCGTCAGACTTGCTACCAGCCGTCTTTTCCTTTCCTTCTTTTTCCTTCTCTTCCTTCTCCTTCTTATCTCCCACCTCCTTCTCTTTCTCCTTCTCGTTCTCCTTCTCTTTCTCCTTGTCAGCATCTTTTTCTTCCTTCTCCTTCTTATCGGCAGGTTCTGCTTCCTTCTCCTTCTCCTTCTCCTGCTGCTCTTTCTTGGCCGCCTTTTCAACGACCCTCTTTTCTCGGGCCTCGCGCCTGGCCTGCTCGCGCTCGGCGCGGTTCATCTTCATCGTTTTCTTGCTCAGTTCGTCCGACAGCGCCTTGCCCAAAGCAAAAGGAGACGACGAGGAGGAAGAGGCAGAGGAAGGCGGCGTGTATTGCACCTCGGCGACCACATCGGCACCCACTTGCGAGCGCAGTTCCGACACCGTGCCCGCGGAGACGACGCGTCCATTGACGATGATACGCACACGATCATCAGTCACACCACACAACTTGGCCACCTGCGTCTTCAAGCTGGCGTAGCTGGTCTTTGGCTCGAGATCCATCAACAGGTGGTGGAAATCGCCGGAAGGCAGAGAGGGGATCGTGGTGGTGGAGGAGGCAGATGAGGCAGGGGCGCCGAAGGAGGGGGCGAAGGATGAAGGTTGAGCATTGTGACGAATGCGCAGAGTGAACGGGATACTAATGGCCTCGTTCTGTGAGGTCTGTTCAGCATGCAGCACGTAGAGGTAGCGGCCGTCGGTGCTCAGTGGCAGCGGACCGCTCGAGGAGCTGGGACACGACCATTCAGGATCCGTGCCCAAATGCACAAATCCTTCGGAAGTCAACGTCTCACAATCCAACACCTCCACCGAAAGCCATTGGCTGCCCAACTTAGCCTCACTCGATCCCGATTCCGCTGGTGCCGATGCCGATACCGCTGCCTTCGCTTTCGATCCTGGTGCCGCTCCCGATTCCGCTCCCGAAGCGGAGGCGGCGCCGAGCACATAGAGTTTGCTGTGGACGCAGGCCAGCGACAGGCGCGCGTGCGGGTGATAGGAAGGCTGCGAGACGTAGACATGACCGCGCAGCGTGCCATGCAGTCCTGTGCCAATCTTGCACAGTCCCAGAGCGCTGTGCACATAGAGGTAGTTGCCGTCCGAGGCCACCGCCTGCGCCGCGCTGTGGGGCACGTTGACTGGCTGCTGCGGCGAAGAAGACGAGCCCGAGGCAGAAGCGGAGGAGCGGACGACAGAGTGCGAGCCGCGGGCGTCGGGCCAGGGCAGAGAGATGTCGAGGTCGTCGTGATACTTTTCCATCTTCTCCATAAGCGGTCGGAGCTTGTCGAGCAGCGCCTCCTCGTTGGCCGAATCAGGGGCGCTCATGAGCCGTTCGATGGTGGCCAGCATGAAATCGGGGCGGGCGGCGGCCAGCGACAGCGACAGCAGCGAACCGAGCACCGAGGTGCGAACCTGAGGATCCTTCTCGTTCTGGAAGCGCTGGCTGAGGCTTTCGTATAACTGCGTCAGTTCGGCCTCGGGCAGCACGCTGTGGCGGAACCATAGTGGCTCTGCCTCGCGCTTGCACTTCTTTGTCTTCTTGGATTTGGAGGCGGCAGCAGCCTTTGAAGCGAAGTGTTTCATCTTGGGCGCGTCGGGCACAGCAGCAGAATCAGACGAGGACGAGGCAGGTTTCTTCGGAGTACACAGCACCATATCCTCTTCCCCTTGCTCCTTGTCCTTCTCTTTCTCTTTCTCCGACTCCTTCTCATTCTCTTTGGCCTTGTCTTCGGCTTCTTTGGCGTCCTTCTCGGTCTCCTTGGCCGAAGTCTTGGTTTCGTCGGCAGGAGGGGAAGCAGGCAAGGCGGCAGTCAGGAAGGCAATAAACTGCTCGAATACCTCGGCGTTGCCCTTGGCGACGTCCTCCTCGTTCTTCAAAGGCATCTGCGGCCACAATTGGAGAGGCTTGGCGACGGAAGCGGCCATGCGTTTCAGCTGTCGCTTGGCCCATCGCTGTTGCTGCTCACCACCACCAGAGCTGGGGGCGCCAAACAGATCATTGGGATCCGCCTTCTTAATCGCTCGGATGCCGGCGCCGCCAACTAGGCTGTCCTTCGCCTTCTCCGGCTCTTCGTCACTGCTCTCACTCCACTCCTCTTCCTCTTCTTCGAGCACTTCTTGCTCCTTCTCTTCGGAGTTGTCACTGTCCACATCGAAATCGCTGTCGTCTTCTTCGTCGTGCTCGCTGTCGCTGTCGCTACTGCTCTCACTGTCCTCGTCCTCCTGCACTCTCCTTCCAAGACCAGATTGGAGCCTCTTGGCCTCCTCTTCCGTCACATCTTCAGAGTCGCTCTCGTCATCACTGGCATCCACGGTTTTGGGCAGGTTGGTGGCATCAAAAGTCTGTTGAAACAACTGCAGCCAGTTGGAACCATCCTGATTCAGATGTCGGATCAAGGCCGAATGGGTCAACGTGCGCTGCTTCTGCTCGTTCAATCGTTGCTTGGCCCTCGCGCGCTGCTCGTCGCTGAGCTTGGCCCACTTCTTGGCCTGCTTGCGCGCTTGACGGGCCTGGGTTTTCACCGACTGGTGGCGCGTTTGTTCGCTGAGCCACGCCGAGTGGTACCATTGCGTGAAAAGACCCTTCAGTACGATGAGACGCTTGTCATGCAGCGAACCAAATGATGAACTTGACAGGGTCAATGCTTGCATTTCGTCTCTCCATCGAGACAATAACTGATTTCGCTCCGTAACATTGTTCTTGAGGTCGAGGTCGACCAGTCCGGCATGCGCCTCGGCTTCCAAGCGAACTTGCTCGCCGCCTTGTCTGTCGGACTGACTCTCCTCCAGAAAGCGTTGATTCTGATGATACGTTTCCAATATAAACTTGCTGTCGGACAACAACGACACCCACGCCGGATTCGCTGAATCGAGCACGACTGAGCGTTGTTGGTTCACATTCCAGAGCCACTGGCTCAAGTCCACAGTGTGGCCATCGGAATAGACGGCCTGCTGCAACTTGTCAGGGTCGCCGCTCATGACTACTGCAAATTCAAAGCCAG
>Ga0256762_1000038_pt1 | contig 17670 bp, 6 predicted proteins | sample MC6MC0913MT_FD_186052 | JGI IMG/M metagenome (GOLD analysis project Ga0256762, IMG submission 186052) | Metatranscriptome of enriched soil aggregate microbial communities from Iowa State University, Ames, United States - MC6-MC0913-MT... | ecosystem: Environmental > Terrestrial > Soil >...
CATCAATCAATCTCCCTCCTTCCCTCACGTGTTGCTGTTGGTTGATGATTGGATGTTCCAGTGTGGATATGGATCGTGTGCATGAATGATTGAAGAGACCAGGGCTTGAGGCTTGCTCCCTTCCCCTCCCTAAGCGGCTAAGCCCCTTCCCCGTTCACAACGTGGCGTCACCGCACCGTGCATTGCAACCACAACGTGCAGCGCGCAGCAGCAACAGCAGCGGGCCAAACCCACCATCCCACACGACACTACAAGACACTGCAGCTTCGGTTAGGTCAAGGTCTTCTCTCTAGAGGGAGATGAATGGGATGCGATTCTCATCCTCATCGTTGCCCTGCTCCTGGCTGGTCTGGCTGGGACTGATGGGGGTCTCAGCTCTGCTCCTCCTCACCAGCCAAAGTAGTGCCAGCGCCAATGTCAATGCCAGTGGCAGCATCAGCATCAATGCCATCAATCATCATGCCACACCAACGACAGAAGCAACAAGCACACCCTTAGCACCAGCATCGTCAGCAACAGTAACAGCGACAACCGCTACCGTTGGCCATGACCATGCTTCACCTTCCCCTTCCCCCTCTCCCTCTCCTTCTCCTTCCCGTCGTCGTGTTTCTCCTCTGCTGATGATGCGTCCGCCCACTGAATGCTTCTCATTCGATCGCGCCGTGCAAACCATGCATCGAATCGATCAACACCAGCAGCAGCAGCAACAACATCAACAACGGAGATTCAACACGATGGCAGCAGAGGCAGAGGCAGAGGCAGAGGCAGAGACAGAGGCTCGGGTAGAGGCAGGTGGAGTAGCAACAGCGACATCCCACTCCTCCTCCTCCTCCTCCCCCCGTTTCCGTTCAGTTTCCCCCTTTGTCAGTACAACTGGCACAACCATTAAATGCTTCTCATTCGATCGGCCCGTTCAAACGATGCATCGAATCGATCAACACCAAGAGCAGCAACAGCGGCAGCGGCAGCAGCAGCAGCATCCACATAGAAGCTTTAACACGATGGCCGTAGGAGCGGAAGCAATGGGAGAGGCAGAGGCAGATAGCGATGTCGCAACATCTCCATCTTCCTCTCGTGCCGTTGTCCTCTCCTCCACATCTCCATCTGTGACGTCTGTGGATTTTGCTCGTTATCGTCACTTCCGTCTGATGTGTGGTGGTGGTGGTGGTGGCGGTGGCACTGCAACCTGTACTGGCACATGGTCCTGTACGTGGTCCTCATGCTCGGCATGTCCCACACACACCAAGACTCCAACATGTTCGTGCACAACTGCTAGCTGTTGTGCGACGAAACCAACCACGACTTCATGTGGGGCATGTACGCCAGGAACTTGTTACTACGGCAATTGGGGTTCATGCAGCAAGACATGTGGCGCTGGAACTCAAACTCGTTCGCGCACATGTAAGTATACGGATGGTACGACTGCATCACTCAGCACATGCTCAGGCTCCTGTCCATATTACTCCCGAGCATGTGATAATGGATGTTCAAAAGCGTGGTCGTATGGTTCGTGGAGTGGCTGCTCGAAGACTTGTGGACCAGGAACGCAAACTCGCACAGCGACCTGTCGTTACTCCGATGGCACCGTGACAAGCGGCTGCTCAGGCACTCCCTACACCTCCCGCTCATGTGACAATGGATGCACAACGTCATGTTCCTACGGTTCATGGGGCACGTGCTCCACCACGTGTGGTAGTGGAAGCCAGACCCGAAGTCGAACGTGTAAGTACTCGGATGGTACGACGGCCTCGCTTAGCAAGTGTACAAACTCATGCCCGGATTATCAACAATCATGTAACCAAGGTTCCTGTTATGTGTGGGTGTATGGCAGTTGGAACACTTGCCCTGCGACGTGCGGTTATGGTACTCAGACTCGCACGGTTTACTGTCGTGATCGTCGTCTGAGTGGCACTGGTGAGGTGGCCGACTCCTACTGTGGCACAGCACCGGCTCGTTCACAGTCATGCATCTTGACTCCATGCTATGCATGGCAGTGGTCAGCATGGGGCGCATGTTCCAAGACTTGCTCCAATGGTTACAAGACCCGTAGTGTGTGGTGCCAGGACACGACCCATAATACTCTTGCGTCTGACTCCGCATGCTCAGGTGAAGGCACCAAGCCCGGCACTCAGACGACTTGCTTCACTGCATGTACCGACAACTATCTGGCAGCATTCTGGATTGATGGTGCAGCCAGCTGGACGCCAACGTTCACTAAGACAACCACAGCTTATAACGCTGTCGTTCCATTCTCCATGAGCTCTGCGTCAGGCTCAGCCACACTGTCGGACCCTGTGACGGCAACTCTCACATGGAATACTCCCACCGTCAGCAGTCTGCTCTACCCCACTAAGAAGCGAATCATGTGTACGGTGACATCTGAGGCAGGAGTAACGCGGCAATATTGGGTGGATGTGATGCGTGCACCATCCAACATTGCTACATTGGCGAGTCTGACTCCATCGTCAGGCACACTCTCACCCAACTTCTACTCCACCGGTTACTCCTATACTCTCTCCGTACCCAACAGTGTCACCACGATGAGTTTCACGTCAACTGAAACGGACAATACGGCCACTACGGTATGGTCACCCAACCCGCCCACCAATGTGCCTCTACCCGTGCTGCCCACTGTGACGACATTCACTGCCACAGTCACCGCACAGGATGGCACCACAGTCAAGAAGTATACGGTTCAAGTTTCGCGTGCACGTTCATCCAATGCCTATCTGTCCGTCTTTTCAGTCGTGCCGGTCGGCTCGTCCGCCAGTCAGTATCCGCCCTTTGGCTCAACCGTCTATGCATATGACCTGTCAGCCAAACTCGGTCGAGGCGTCAGCCAAGTCAAACTCACCGCCACGCCACAGGATGCAACGGCAGTGCTCAAGTACAGATGGAATAGTGGAACATGGACGAGCATGGCAGATGGGGCAACGGTCACCATTTCGATCACTCAAGGCAATAACCAAGTGCAGGTCTTGTCGACTGCACAGGATGGTACAACTACACGAACGTATAGTGTTAACTTCTATAAGGTGAGCAATGATGCCGCACTCGCCTCATTGGGTGTATCAACAGGCAGTCTCAGTCCTGTCTTCTCTCCTTCCACTGCGTCCTATACCTTGCGTGTGCCTGCCACCACATCGAGTGTGACCGTGACGGCTGCCTCTCGCTCCTCCGCTGCTTCCTCGACCTTCTCCTATGGCAGTGCGGAGTCAGCCAGCATCATCAACAATGTCGCATTCACTCTCGACTTGCCTGACTCAGGCGACTCCACTCTCACCATCGTCACCGTCAGTGAGGACATGAGTGCGACGCACACTGTGACAGTTACTATACAGAGACTGTCCGATGAGGTCGCATTAAGATCGCTCTCATCACCGCAGGGAGCATTCACTCAGCAGTTCACATCGGATCTCACGGACGTCCAACTCATTCTGCCAAACACGGCCACATCACTGCAGCTGATCGCGGCACCGACCTATCCACAAGCCACACTCAGTTATTCGACCAATAACGGCCTCAGTTTCACATCGATGACTGCGGGCTCCACTACAACTGCTCTTCCCACATTGCTAGTGGGAGACAGTTCGGTCATCGTGCGTGTGACCAGTCAATCTGGTTCGTTGTATGCGGACACTTCGGTGCATGTTCATCGTATGAGTGCGGCCGTTACATTACAGTCATTGGCAGTGAACGGCGCATCCGTTTCATTGACGAGTGGTGTGTGGACCTATTCCGTCGCTATTCCCGCATCGACTACCCAGGCCAATGTACAGCCGACAGCGAGCTCATCCTTTGCTACACTCACGTGCACCGTTGATGGTGGTGAGGCAATGACGGTGGACTCCGGTGCATTCCTCCCTTCCATTCCCATCGCGTCAGGCAAGATGACGACCGTCACTGTATCAGTGCGCGCAGAGGATGGTAGTGGAGTGGGCGGCTACATACTCAACATCCATCGTCTCAGCTCAGAGACGCGACTGTCGGCACTCGCACTCAAGGACAGCAGCAATGCAGCTGTACAGCTGACACCGGCATTCTCAGCGGACATTTCCGGCTATGCAGCCACACTCACCAGTCAACAAGCATCCATCACAGTCAACATCAAGGCAATGGCAGATGCAGCTAGTGTGGAGTATGTCACTGGCAGCAGTACGACTGTACCGTCATCGGGCTTCACTGCGTTCACATCATCCGTTTCATCTGCACTGTCGATGCCAGTCGGCGACCGTTACATCTTCGTCCGTGTCACCAGTGAGGATGGCATCAGCGTGCGCGTCTATACCATCCACGTGCATCGAGTCAGTGCAGTGGCCAGTTTGAGTGTGGCTGACTGGACCGTTACATCGGATGGCAGCGCACTCACACAGTCACCGTCGTCGTTCAGTGCGGGCACGTTGGCTTACACTGTCACCATCCCATCATCCGTTTCAACCGTCAGTCTGACTGCAACCGTTACGTACCCGCTCTCCCAAGTTCATTACACAGTGAATGACGGTGATCGTGTAACGGCCTCAGTCAATGCCGCGAGTGGCTCCGTTACGTTGCCCTCCGTCGGTGTGGAGGTCGGTGTGAGTTCGTATGTCGTAACGGTGACGAGTGAGGATGGCAGCAGTCAGAGTGCGTATACCTTCACCTTGCATCGTGTGAGCAGTGACGCCTCCCTCCGTTTCTTAGGCACGGGTGTGAGTGATCTGACTCCTCCCTTCACTCCCGCCACGTATGCATACTCCGCTCAGCTCGCATCAACCATCGATGTCATACACGCCATGGCCATCAAGGCATATGACAAGGCGAACATGCAATACTCAACGGATGGGGGCAGCACGTACAATACATTGACCGCTGACTCACTGCCATTGAGCCTCAGCTATGGTGACAATGCAGTGAGTCTGCGTGTGACGGCGGAGGACGGGTCGATTAGTCATACCTATGCCCTCACCATCCATCGTCTGTCATCTGATGCCAGTATCACCGCCGTGACGATGAGTGTGACTCCTGTTGATTCGACTCCCTCTGTATGGTCCACCAATGCCCGCCAATCCAGCTTCAAGTTTTCCGCCTCTGTCTCCAGCATCGACGTCAGCCTCACACTGGGCTATGCACTGACAACCGCCACGTACAGTCTGCAGACGAGTGGACAAAATGCATGGCAGAGTCTAACGGTCGGTGCTGGCACTGCCACTGGCACCATCACCGCACTGCCCCTCACACTCGGCACTAACACTCTACTCATCCAAGTCATGAGTGAGGATGCGCGCACGATCGTTACATATACCATGACTCTGCATAGATTGTCCAATGACGCCAAACTGGCCGCTCTCTACCCCAATGTGGCCGCACTCACGCCCGCATTCACACCGACCGTTACAACATACTCACTGACCATGCCGAGTGGTCGCAGTCAGTTCGGCGTAACTGCCGTTCCGTCATCGTCACTTGCGTCGATGGCCATCGGTCTGAGCACCGACCCGTCCAGTGCGCCTACCGACCTTAGTCCACTGTCGGCTTCTGTGCTGAGTGCGCAGTCGAGCATTCCCATCGGTATGAGCCGCATCGATGTGAGAGTGGAGGCGGAGGATGGAAGTCAACAGACATATACCATTCTCATACATCGCATGAGTCAGGATGCGACTATGCAGACGCTGACTGTTGACCATGGTAGTCTCACTCCTGCATTCGCACCCAATACCGACCCTGCCACACTCGTCACCTACTCACTCACACTCGACTCGACCGTTACATCACTCGCAGTCAGCTTCAGTGCACGTGCCGGTAATGACGTCGCACTGCGCAGTTATGCGTTGATTAGCGGCACTACGGCCACTTCGGTCTCTCAGCAGTTGAGCAGTGGAACGTTACAGCTCGACTATACGATTCTCGATGCAGAAACGTATGGAATGACAGTAACGTCAGTTTCCTTACCGTATGGGGCCACGACTCTTGCATGTCGAGTGGAGAGTGAGGATGGCACGGCAGCGACGGTTACACTCATTAATGTGTGGAAGCAGAGTAATGATGCCAAACTCAAGGCTCTCATGTTCGACCCTGAGCTTCCGTCATTCACCTTCAATCCTCTGACCACCTCCTATTCCGTGCGTGTGCCTCCCACTATGCACAGTATGCGTGTTCGTGCCGTTCCGTCCCATACCCTGGTCCGTAGTCTCACCTTGACTTACACTGGTGCGACCAGTGGTGCGAGCATAGAGGAAGGACTGAGCAGCGGCTCCGACTCCTCCCTCTATGCCCTCTCCTTAGCTGCGAATACATTCACCATCCGTGTGGTGAGCGAGGATGGCACGATGCAACAGGACTATACCGTTCATGTGTATAAGGAGGATGACCGTGTGCGACTGAGTGCATTGTCGGTGACACCCTCATCGGCACTGCCCGCATTCAACTTCTCATCGGATGTGTTACAGTACCATGAGCTCACCGTCGCATCGTCCTCAGTCGACTCCTTGGTGGTGACAGCGACACCCGTGTCAGGTGTGGCAACATTACAGCTGAGCTCAATGTTGGAAGGGGCAAGTGAGGATGGCGTCCCCATCAGCTTGCCACACAATACTCCCTCCTTACCCATCCTCTTGGCATCTGGTTCCACCACTGTCATTCGCATCGAGGTGTTGGCAGAGGACGGTGTGAGTGTTGCTACCTATGCTCTGAGTGTGCGACGTCCATCCACTGACTGTACTCTGTCTGGTCTGAGTCTGACTCCGACTGGGTTCGGCTTTACTCCGGCCTTCACTTCCACTCAGCACACGTATACGGCACGACTGCGCTATGCGGACTCAGTCATCTCCATCGCAGCATTGCCCTCTCACACACTGGCTCAGGCAGTGTTGATGGTGTATGAACAAGGGGACAGTGCCGGTTGGAGCAGTGTGGCAGAGTTGATGAGTGGCGTGTATACGGCTCCGTTACCCGTCGCTGTTGGTCCGTCCCAATTGGCCATCAATGTGAGTGCAGAGGATCCGACATTCACTTGCTTCTATACCGTCAACATATTCAGACTCAGCAATGAGGCGAGACTGCAACAGCTCAAACTCATGCCGATCAATGCAAAAGGGATGGATGTCACCGCAGTCAACCTCAACCAAGCACTCACACCTGCGTTCGACATGAACACGCATGAGTATACACTCAGCGTCACCAATGACGTAACGGATGTAACGGCCACACTCGCTCCAGCCAACATTCAAGCAGCACTGTCCGTTACACGACTCACCACTGCCATGCAACTGGCTGGCGAATCCGCATCCGTGACGTCGTTGACTGCATCCGTTTCATCGCCATCCATCCGTCTTGCAGTCGGCTTGACTGTGTTGACGTTTCAGGTTGAGTCCGGTGACTTGAGCAGTACGCAGACCTACACTGTGTCCGTTACACGTGCCAGTCATCTGCGTGCCATCCATGTGTTCGAATGGCCACGTGGACAGGAGCATGTGACTACACCAGTCTACACTGCCGGTCACATGACTCTAGCCGTTACATTGCCCTATGCAGCACAGTCAGCATGTGTCACGGCTGACTTTGATGATGTAACGGATGGCAGTGATGGATGGCGACTGGTCGGCTCCGGACTGCGCAGTGGCATTGAACGATCGTTACTTCCATTGACTGCATCATGTGACAGTGAGTCCGTTACACTGCCACTGTTGGCTGCGACTGAGAACCGTTACACCCTCAGTGACCCACGTGACTTGGACCCCGACCATGTTGACTTGACAGTGACACGTGAGGCGGCCACTATGAGTGCGCTGACTGTGGTCGGCATGAAACGGTCACTTTTCGCGCCACTCACACCACTGTTCGATCCGGCCATGCGCAGTTATTCGGCACGTGCCGTATATGTAACGGATGCAGTCACTGTGACTGTCCGTTACACACATGGCACGTGCACAGTCAAGGTCGACACGGATGCGGAGTTGGGTGCACAGTCATTGGTCGGTGATGGCAGTCAGAGTGTAACGGTTCCGTTACGTGTCGGAGTCAATGTCCTCACTGTGACTCATTCGACTGATGGCAGTTACACGTTGACTGTGACACGTGACGCACCGGATGTAACGGCTCTGTCACTCATCGGAGTATTGGCTGACGGCACTGCGTCACCTGGCCTAGTCACTGCACCGACCTTCACTGGTGGTCACATGACTTACACTGTGACTGTGCCATCCGTTACAACCCAGTTGAAGCTTGACTGTACGTTCGTTACACCGAGCAGTGTCAGTTACACGTGGTCACATGCTGCCAGTGGCACACAGTCATCATTCGCCACGCAGCTGAGCAGTGGAGTTGTAACGGATCCGCCCATTGACTTGCAGCTCGGCACCACGCGCATCATTCTTGACTCAGCACGTGACGGCAGTTACATCTTAGACGTTACGCGCAGTGACGCGGATATGGTCGGTGTGACTGTACAAGCGTTACACTGGAATGCGCAGTCCGAAGACATCCCAGTCGATGTGTCCGACAAAGTGTCCCCGTCATTCACTCCGGGTCAACTGGTCACGCGGTCCGTTACACTGCCCAAGTCCGTTACACGCGTGACTGTGACGGCCACTTACCTGACTGCGGACAGTATCGTGCAGTTGGAGCGCAGTGGCAGCAGTGACTCTGGGTTCGTTTCATTGCAACGACTGGGCAGTGGCGTTCCATCCTTCCCAGTGCCGTTACCGGTCGGTGATGTGACTCTGACCGTTTTTTCCTACCGTGACGGACGATACCCACTCGTCATCACGCGCGAAGCCACGGACATGCGCACTGTCACGATGAACGTCGCACAACAGGGCCAGTCAGACGTTTCATCCGTTACACTCACACCACCGACCTGGTCACCTGACCAGTCAACCTATACGGCCACACTGCCATACCGTGCACGTGTCATCACATTGAGCGCGGAGTTTGCGACCTATCAATCCGTTACACTCCAGTCCGCATCTGACTCCGCATCCGTTACAACCTTGAGCAGTGGTGAGTCAAGTCATGAGTGGAGTCTGTCAGTCGGCTCACAGTCATTCCTACTCAGCTCCGCACTCGATGGTCAATACAACTACACAGTCACGCGTGAGTCACCTGACATCAAGTCCGTTACACTTGCACTGCGCAGTGTAACGGATGCGACATGGCAGCAGTCACCATCATCGTTCGACAGTTCAGTCTATGCGTACAGTGGTGTTGCGCACTATGCGGCGTCATCCATCGATGTAACGGCCGCTTTCGATACGTATGCATCAGTGAGTGTCGTCATCATCCGTGATGGAGTGGAGTCCGCACCCGTCGTCCTCACCTCCGGCACAGTGCGCAACTTCAAGCTCCCAGTCGGCACTGTGACCATGCGGCTGACGAGCAGTGCGGACGGAGTGTATGAATGGACGTTCGCTCGTCTGTCGATGGATGTACAAGGACTGAGCATGTCAGCCTACACCTTCAGCGGTGAGTCGGTATTCACACCCTCCATGCCGGACTCACTGCAGCCATCGTTCACTGACGGACTCAGTGCAGCCATGACACTGGCACGCGAAACGGACACTGCGGACAGTTCGGATGCAACCGCACTCACGTACTCACTCACCGTCGGCATCAATGTGGCCGCAGTCCGCTTGACCGTTACAGCCCAGTCGGCTGGCGTGGCGTCACTGCTCAGTGTTAGTTACGATGATGGCACGACGGATGGGTCCGGTACTAGTACTCCGACCGTTGTTTCCCTTCAGAGTGGCGTTTCCTCTACCCTGTTGCCCCTGTCCTATGGCCTCAACGTTCTGACCGTGCACTCGGCGTATGACGGATCGTTCAGTCTGCGCGTGACTCGTCAAGCAGCGACCATTCGACAGATGCTGGCAGAGGGTGAACCCATCGGGGAGACGCAGACAAAACCATTCGACCTCCAACCTCTGTTCACTGCACAGGGTACTTCAACCTCAGCCTCAGCCTCCGGTAGTTCTACTTCCCCCTATGTGGTGCATGTCCCCTTCGGCATTGACTCCGTGAGTTTGAGCCTTGGTCATTCCTTCGCTGACGCCAACCTCCGTCTGTTGCGCAGTGACGGCGGCATGCTCATCGGTGAGCAGAGAGCGGCCAGTACGGATGTGGCAACAGTGGAAGGTGCGGATGCACGCGACAAGGGATATGCATTCATCACCACATTCCACATACTCTCACTGCCCATTATGCCAAACACACTCAAGGCAACCATACTATCGGCATATGACGATGCCATCTATGTCGAGCTGCAGCGTGATGAGCCTGACTTCAGCTCGATTTCCTTCCAAGTGTCGACCTTGAACACCGGTGCAGTGTCCTCACGTCCATCCACTCAATTGCTGACCGCCAATGAGTGGCTCCAACCAGCCTCATTCAATGCATTCACACGACGCTATGCACTCATCCTACCATACACCATGCAGACACTCAGCATCAATACCCTGTTCGACACACCCGACTCACTCACACTCGTGCATTCTGTAACGGGTGACGTAACGGCCGAGTCATTGATCAATAACACGTGGTCCACACCACTCACACTGCCGGTCGGTACGATCACTCTCAAACTGACCTCAACACGTGATGGTTCGTATAATCTCACAGTCACACGACAGGAGTCGGACTTGACTGCACTGGTCATTGAGTCGGGCACCAGTCAATGTGTAACGGACGGTGCAGTCAACTGTGCGCAATCCGTTACATTCCAACCAGCCTTCACTGCGGCCAGCGTCAGTGGAGTCATGTCCTACACTGTAACGGTTCCATGGCAGATGACTGCCGTCCGTTTCTTACCGACCTTCCCTCTGACTGACGGCAGTGCGGAGTCATCACTGTTACTGCTGACTGACTCGAACACGGATGCGGAGTCAGCAACACCGCGTCCAGTCACACTACCGACCTGGACCGATTGGCTCCCACTCAGTCATCCTGCATCGGTTATTGCCATGACTGACGCATCCGTTACCGTCACTCAGTTCTTACTGTCCTCTGTGACTGACGGCGTTTATACGATTGACGTGCGACGTTCACTGCCTGACCTTCAAGCTGTCCGTTGTTGGGTTCAAAGTGTCACATGTGCGGAGTCATCAGCGGACACGTGGATGGGTCAGGACGTATGGGCTGGACCCGTGCCCAGTCAGGATGTAACGGACAGACAGTCATTACTACCCGTCACGGAGCCGACCTCCACTCAACCCACACTCGTCCGTTTCATGCCCGCAGTCATGTCCGCCAATGTGACTGTGCCGTACGCTGTAACGGACCTGTCATTTATTGCCGCATTCGGACAGCAGTGGAGTGGCAGTTCCGTTACACTCAAACTGTCCGTGGTCAGTGCCGCTGCCGCCCAGTCATTCATTGACGCTGCATCCGTTACGCAGTCGGACATTGACAGTGAATCCGTTACACTGAGCGCTCCGTTACGCTCCAGTCAAGTGTTGCCGTCACTGCCGTTACATGTCGGCATGAATCGTCTGCGACTGTTGAGTGAAACGGACGGCGTGTATGAACTGTTGATTGTGCGTGAGCGACCGACCATTGGCTCAGTGACGTTACATGCTGCAGCGAGTGATGACAGTGGCATGGGTCGAGTCTTCCCACTCAACTCCGCCTTCAGTCCATCTGTCTACAGTCATGACGCAGTCCTGCCCTATGCAACCAACCAACTGACTTTCACATTCCAGTCACACGTCGATGTGGCATCCAAGCACAATGACGATGTCATCCGTATCAGGGACATGGATGCAACGCAAGACAGCCAAGCATACACTGGTGTCAGTCTTACTGTGGCTAGCAGTAGTAACGATGATGGCAGTGTCACCTCGACTAGTCCGTCCTATACGATTCCCTCCTCCTCTCGTCTTCGTACCTTCCGTCTGCTGTCCTCCCACAGTGGCTGCTATGACTTCTCCATTCATCACTCACCGCCGGCTGCTATCGATCGACTGACTCTGAAAGTGAAGGAGGAGTATGGCAGCGAGATGGAAGCAGCCGCAATGGCACTCATGGCAAGACTCAACAGTGAGAGTGGACTACTGAGTGAGGACGCGAGCGCACTCCTGGCCGACACCATCGGCATGGTCGCAAGTAACGAATCCGTTACATCGGCACTGAACAGTGGTGCAGTCACCAGTGTCGATGCCAGTAACGGTTACATCATCCGGCCACATGCATTGACTCCGCCATTCGTTTCAGGATGGCTGGGTCCATACTCGTTACATGTCAGTCATGATGTAACGGACATCCGTCTCAACCTGGCAGTCAACATGATGAATGCGTCTGCTGTGACTGACACATCCGTTACATGTCAGATCAATGGTGCTCCCGTGCGCATGAGTGCATCCGTTTCATCCTCGTCATGTGGTTACAGTCAAGGTTCAACGGCCACTTTGTCCGATGACTGCGCATCGCTAGCGTCATTAGCCGTTGGACGTAACGTTTTGACTTGTTCGACTGCGGACGGTTTGTATGTCATCAACATCGACCGGTCGGCATCCTCACTGGACCTTGACTACAATCTCGCACTCAACTTCCCGCACTCAATCTATGCACATGAAACGATCGACTCACTGTCCGTTACACTCGTCAGTCAAGGCGAGGAACTCATGACTGGCGACGCGCAACTGACCATTCAGGCCGTTACGTCACTTGGGACAATGACTCCGGCAGTGTGGAGTGTAACGGATGGAAGTAACGGACCCGGTCCCATCCCAACGTCACGTGCCACTGTCTCCTACTCGTTGACTGCACCGAGCACAGTCAGTGCACCGACCCCATTGTACGTGACTCTACTACCGGTCGGTGCGACGTCCTGGCCGTTACTCCCTCCAGTCATACTGTCTACAGTCATTCTGCCGCAGTCCGCCATCGAAGTGTCCGCATGGCCGCAGTTCGGAGTTTGGTTCAGCCGTGAGTCAGCCGATCCGTTACAAGTCAAACTCACCGACCAAGTCAACCGTGGAAAGGATGTAACGGTCACAGTCGAGATGGTCGGTGAGGACAGTGGTGCAGTCATGTCCACACTGGCCACTTTGACTTTCACCTATGAGAACAGTCACATGGCTCAACCTGTCCCAGTGACTGCACCGACCACATCCGTTACGCTGCCAGTCTTGATCCGTTTCAGTTTGAGTGGCAGTGACTCCGCACATTACATCTGTCCTGACTCGCGATCCGTTACAATCCTGCCTCAGTCAACCTTCACTCTCACTGATCTTCCCTCACGCATGCCGCAGTCAAAGGCGGCCACTTTGACTATGAAACCGACCACGGCACCGAATGAAACGGTCACAGTCACAGTCACATTGGAGGGATCAAGTGATGTAACGGGCGGACTGGTCATGGGTGATAAGAAAGCCGATGCGGAGTCAGAAGCTGTAACGGATGATGAAACCGTTACGCCAGTCATCCTACCTGGCTCCACTACGTTACAGTTAGTTTTCCCCGCTTACACTGACACATCCGTTACATTCACGTATATTGCACCGCTGTCCGTTACATCACCGACCAGTGTCCGACTGCACTTCTCCGCAGTCGGTGACGCCGACCGTTTCTTACCGTTACCGTCATACAGTGTAACGGTCATGCCAGCCATCCCACTCACGTGGCGTAACGTACCAGTCACGATGATGAACCGTCAACAGTCAGGAAGTGTAACGGTCACAGTGGCGGACATTGACTTGGGCATCGACGGTTACGTACCGACCACAGTCAGTGGATTGACACTCACACTGCGCAGTCAGAATCCACACATCCGTTTCACTCCCTCACTGTTGACTGTCGGTGCAGATGTGGTCAATCCAAGTGTCAGTTTCACCATCACTGCACCATACTGGTATAATTCCGCATCCGTTACATTTGATGTAACGGCCAGCGTGAGTGGCGCTGACTCTGCCATGTTCCTTGCCCCGACTCCCGCATCCGTTACACTGGAACAGCAGCCTGCGACAGTGACCCGTGTAACAGTTTACGGCATGGGCAGTGACGGTCGTGCCATGCTGCTCTCCTCACTGATGGACCCATTCGTCGGAAATAAGATGAAATACATCGTTGACCTCGCAGTCGCCATCATGGACCCGAACTTCAAACCGATCAATGACGACAGTACGCAGAAGACACAGTCACAGACGCACACTGCATCCGGTACACTTTCTCATCAAGTCACTCAACTCTTCTCCACACTTGACACTACGACGACGACTGGCACCACTGGTGGTGTGGAGGAGGGCACGACCTCACAGGATCCGACTGTTTCAGCATCCTCCTCTGCAGCGAACTTCTCCATCGCATTCCTGGCGGAATACTCAAGCGGAGACATGCAGCTTCATGTATCGTCTGACGATGACACCAGTGACAGTAATACCGCGACGTATGCCCTGCCCTCAGGTTCCCTCTCATCATGGGTGCGTCTTTCACCCGGTCATCAGACCTTCATCCTCTCCTCCCCGTTGGACGGAAATTATACTTACCTCATGAATGAGATTCCCGTCACCGATCCGAATGAGTGTATGGGCTCAGCCAACAGCAGTGTGTATGGACTGCCGACCGAGTCCTATATCCATCCGCCCACACGTCTGTCTGCGTCAGTCATGGGTTCTGCTACGGTCGGTGCTACGACTCCACCTTTACTCCTCTGTGTAACCGTTGCGAACATTGCTGACGCCGCTAAGCTCCTTATCGATCAGCATGCAAACCAGCCCGTGACCATTCAGTTCGGTCTGAGTGAGTCCTCCTCCACCTCCTGGCTGTTCCTACTGGGCGCAGTGGGCTATGGAGTCATGGCACTGGCTGCAGGCAGACTGTTAGGCGCAGACAAGGCGCAGGAAGAAGAAGCGGAACATGTGAGAGGACAACTCAAGGAAGCAACACACATGATGGCAGAGGAAGAAGCGAGCATCAGAAGGAAAGCAGGAAAGAAGGGTATGGACATGGAAAAGAATGATGGCAAGGATGAGAGCAGTAATAGTAATGAGCTCAGTGTCAGTTCGAGTCTGAGTGGTCATGGCGGTCATGTTCCATCGGTCTCCCTCAGTACCTATGCATCGACTCAGTTACTCTCCCTCTTACCGGCCTCCTTACTGACTATGCCTCGCCTCCGTCTCAGCTTCCCCATGTTACTCCTTACACTATGCGGCCTCCGTCTCGTATCGATGTTGACTTACTATTACTTCTTCTCCGTCGTGTCCGTTGAGCTGCTCAGACTTCTGACCGGTCTGCCCCATATTCTCTCGCTATGGATTCTGATTGCCCTCATGATCCGTCTGCCTGCTGTCATGATGGCGGCCAGTCGAGGCAGACAGGCAGCCACCATGATCAGTAACCATATGGCACTGCCACAGTGGGCGAGAGCGAGACCACAGAGGATGATGCTCGTCTTAGGCGTAGCAACCATGATGATGCTGTCTGCCTATGTCTATATGCTGGCAGCGTCACCTGATGCTCAGCAGCAGAATCTCATTGATGGAGTCATGCTCATCTTGCTGTCATTGGCAGAGGTTGCATGCTGCATCCATATTGCCTTACATGGCATTCAGCTCGCCAGACAGTCCGCACCGGTCAAGGCCATGCCTGCTGCTACGAATATGGCTCAGGCAGCACAGAGATATGGTGTCAAGGGATTCGCTGTTGAATCGTCAGTCGGTTCAGCTTCAGGTTCAGCGGCGATGAGCAACATTGAGATGAGCACAGTGACGACGACGAAGAATAGTAACAGCCGCAGTGGCAGTGCAGCATGGGCCCACACGGAGAAGGAGGATGCTCAGTCAGGCATGGTTGGCCGTCTCTTCCTCCGTCTGACTTCCGCATTGCGCACTGATGCTGCGTCACATGAGAGTGTCATGGCTGCCGTGAATTCCCGTCGTTACTCCCGTCTCCTGTTCCCCTCCCTCCTCTGTCTCACCGTGTCTGCCTTCATCCTCTTACTGTCCGTTGCCTGGTCTGACCTGTACCAGTCCGAGTACCTGGCCTATGTGTTGGCCTTCACCGCGATGGAAGTGTCAGCCATGGCATGCATGGTACTGGCAGCGTCACATGCAGTGGCCACACAGCGGGAACAGCTGGCCATGGTGAGTGAGGCAACAAACATCGCAGCTGAACCATATGCAAATGGCGGCAGTAACAGCAAGATTGTCACTAGTGAGCATACGACGACTGGTAGAAGCAGCAGTCTCATGACCAAGTCCATCAATAAGTGGAGATCGAAGAGGAGTGGAACCATGACTGCAAGTAGTAGTGACAGTGGCAGTAACAGTGGTAGTAAGCATAACATGGTATCGAAGCTCTCACTGCCAGGTGCACCCACGACATCATCATCGGCGGAGCATGCTGGTGAAGTTGATGGTGATGAGGTCGAGATCGAACGATCAGGCTCAGGTTCAGGAGCTCCACCCAGCCTCATTAACCCATCGGCTCCACTCGTCATGAGACTCGGCAGAGGCACACACAGCTGCATGAGCACATCATCCTCACCGTCATCGGCGGCGTCACGTGCACGAGCCAGTCAGAAGTATGGTCCAACATCACCATCTCTGAAGGCCAGTGCAAGCTTGCCCCGATCCTCATCACTATCAGCATCAGTATCCGGCTCGCCTCAACCTGGCTCTGCCCCCAGACCATCCGTGTCCGCATCCATATCTCCATCCTCTCCCTTCCACTTGGATAGTCATCGATCGCAATCGGATGGAGGAATGGGAATGGAGAATTGTGAGGCGGCGTCAATGTCACCATTGATGATGGCAAATGCATCATCAGGAAGAAAGACAGTGACAGAGGATGGCCTGAGCGCGAGTGCGGATGCGAGCAAGAGTGCTGATCATGCATCCTTACTGTTGCCAACGACTGGTGCCTTACCTCCATTGGTGTCCTCCATCCGCTCACCCGCATCCTTACAGATGCGTCGATTCCGCTCAGCTGCCACTGCTACTGCTACTGGTACCGCCGCTGGTAGTCGTACCGTCAATCGTCTCTCTCTCCCTGTTCGCAGCATACAGCTGAACCTCCAAACTGCAGCGGACAGCATGAGCACTCACACTCCTACCACTGCCACATCCGCATCGGCTGCAGGCAACGGCACTGGTATGCGTGCATTGGGCTTGGCGTCACTCATTCGGGAGGAGAGTAAGGAACATGACGACAATGACAATGCTAGTGGTAGTGAGATGAGTGACAATGAGCATGAGCATGAGCATGAGAACGATTCAGCACATGATCATGAGTTCAGCATGAGTTGCTCACGTGACAGTGACAATGAGGATGAGAGCAGGATGAGCGACAGCATGAGTCTGCCGGGACAATGTTAAGCCAAATGAGGTGGAGCAACGTTCACCTTCCCCACACTTCACTGTCTCTACTCCACTCCACTCTACCACTCTCACTATCATTCACACTCAGCCCCGGCGCTGACACTGACACCGGCAAGGGCACTGTGAGTGTGAGTGTGAGGGTGACATGAGGCTGAGACTGAGGCTGACAGTTACTACACCACACCGCAGTATCCTAACCCTACCCTACCCTACCCTGCCCTGCCATGTCCTGCCTCGTCACTGACTCATGCTCATTCTCATTCTCATCCTCATTCGTCCCGTGGCACCCAACCTCAACAAACAAACAAATAAAACAAAAATCAATCACTCACTCAATCCATCACTCCAAAAACAACCAAAATTCCTCCACCACCCCTCCCATCCC
>Ga0256762_1000040_pt1 | contig 17510 bp, 16 predicted proteins | sample MC6MC0913MT_FD_186052 | JGI IMG/M metagenome (GOLD analysis project Ga0256762, IMG submission 186052) | Metatranscriptome of enriched soil aggregate microbial communities from Iowa State University, Ames, United States - MC6-MC0913-MT... | ecosystem: Environmental > Terrestrial > Soil >...
CCGGTCTGGCCGCACTTGACCTTTTTGCTGGCGGCACGGCCCCAGTGTGCCCAAAGCGAGCCGTACTCGAAATCTGTGAAGCCCGCCCAAGATTTGACCGCCATCACGACAGCGGCGCGCTTGGAAGGCTGCCCTGCGCTCGATCCGTAGTGATAGTGATCGACGAAGCAGATCCGGCCGCGTTCGCGCCTCTGCTCGTGCATCGCCGCCATTCCCGTCTCGTCCGCCATCACTGGCGCCGCAAAAACCAAAACTCCAGCCGCAATAAGCGCGAGCCGGACGCATCCCGTCGTCGTCATTGTCGAACCCCCCCGAAAACGACCTTGGGGCGAACCCCTGTGGATATCTTGCAGATTCAGAACGCCGTTCGAAGCGTTGTCATCGTCGGCCTTCACGAATTTAGGCGAACGAGGCAAACGAGTCACAGATGCGGCAGCCCGCCGGTCGGGGCTGACGCGGCGGGCTGAAACAAATTTCTGGCTGTACGAGCGGGTGCCTATTTGACGGCGACCACCGAAATTTCGACCAGCATGCGCGGATCGATGACCTTCGCCTCGACGCAGGCGCGGGCCGGAGCGTCCTTGCCGCCGAGCCAGGCGCTCCAGGCCTTGTTCATCCCGTCACGGTTGCGGATGTCATTGAGCCAGACGGTCGCCTGCACGACTTTCGACTTATCGCTGCCGGCCAGCGCCAGAAGCCTGTCGATCTCGGTCAGAACCTCGGCGGTCTGGCCTTCCACATCGCGCGACAGATCGGTCGGAATGACGCCGGCGGTAAAGATGAAGCCGTTCGCTTCCGTCATTTTCGAATAAACGGCTGAAGTTTCATAACGCTTGATGGTCACGTCCGCCTCCCGGGTTGCATATCGGGCGCCTGATAGCAGGTGCAGGCGGAAGTCAGAAGCCTCAAAGCAGGGGCGGGTCGACGTGCCGCTCGCCATCGACGACAAGCCCCTTGATTGCCGCCGTTCCGTCCGCCCCGACCGCGACAATCGCCTCGATCTTGTGCTCGCGGACCTTGCTTTCGAGGTCGCGCCCGGTGCCCTCAGGCACGAAATACGTCTCGATGCCATAGCGCACGTTGAGCGTTTTTTCGGAGCCATCGGCGCGCGCCCAGGCACTCTTGACCCGGCCTTTCAAGACGACATCGGAAGCCGGAACTTGCGCTGGAAAGTCCTCCGAGACGCCACTGACGGACCATTGCCCGCCGGGCTGCGGAGTAAGCGTCACGAACGCCGTCGATCCGCGGAGCAAGCCGTCCAACTTTGCCGTCGGCGCCTTCGCCTTGGTCAACGTCGAGATGTCGTACCCGAGCGTCACGTAATCGCCGCGAAAGACATCGCGCGGATCGAGCGGCTGCACCGGCATCGTAATCTCGCGACCGATCTTTAGAAGATGGTCCTTGTCGTAGACGATCTTGAACAAAGCCGCCGATTGCACCACGGCAACGACGATCAGCAACGGCCAGAAATAGCGACGCTGTCCGCTCATGCCGCGATCTCCTTGGGCCGCCCGCGATGCGCGATGCGCAGCGCCATGTATGCAAGCGCCGTAACGATCAGCGCGGCGATCAGGAAGAACAGCGACGTTCCGAGGATCGACCCGACCGTTTGCCAATAGACCGACAGGATCTCGATGGAGAAGCCGATATACCCAAGCCACAATATCCCGCGATTGTCGGTCGCCAGGCCGTAGCTGATCGCTGCGAGCAGCGCCACGAGCGTCAACGCCGCGAGCCCGATGAGAGTCCCGAGTGTCGGACTTTCCAAGAACTGCAGCGCATAGAGTCCGGCAAAGGTCACCACGATCGCGTAAGGAAGAAGCGGGCTCGTCAAGGACTCGGTATCGGGCAAGGCTTTCTCGATGCCGACCAGTGCCGCGACGGCAATCGCGCCGATGACCGCGACGAGCCCATGATCATGTCCGCCGTCAAGCTGATAGCCGAGCATGATCACGAAAATCGTCAATGCCAACGCTGACAGATGCAGTCCCGGGCGCCAGCGCTGCCAGACGAATGCCGCCGACACCGCGCCCCAGCCGACCAAAAAAGGCCAGTAAACCTCGTTGCGATCGATCGCTTGTGTGAACGACCAGACACAGACGAGCACAAGAGCCAGCGCCAACGCCGGGTTGGACCGCAGCAGCACGCCCGCGAACAGCGCCGCGATCCACCACATCAGCAGCGCGTCGAAAGGATCGCCGTCGATGTGATACATCTGGCTGATGAGCATGAGGCTCGCGCCGAACATTCCGACAGCGAACAGAATGGCAGCGTCCGCGAACACCTCATAGCCGCGCGACGTCAGCCATCCGGCCGCGCCATAACCGGCCCAGATCGATGCCAGCAGCAGCAACAGCCGCCACGTGCGCGGCATGTCTTCCCAATGCGCCGCGACGAACGAAATCGCCGCGAACCCGAACAGCACGCTCGCCAGGATCGAGAGCGCCGATGCCAGGCTGAACCCGCTTCCGCTTTGCGCAACGTCGGCGAGAATGGCGTCACGGCCGTCATCACTGACCCAGCCATTCCGTCGCCAGCGATCGAGATCGCGTGTCAGGCGTGTTTTATACGGAGCCCACATATCGAACCTGTCCGGCCTTCAACCGCGACGTCTCCTTGCAACTGTAGCTGCAGTAGAGATACGCATTCGCGTGTCTATTTTCAGACAGCCGCATGAAGTCACGAGGCGATCGATTTGGCCAGCCCGGACCCGAGCGCAAATGCCGGTGAATGTCCGGGACTGATGCTGCTTATCCTTAATTCGCGCAGCACCTCGCTGACGGTGCCGCCTACCTGGAGGCAACCGGCAGACTGTCGAGATCCTTGATGTACCATTTCTCGGTTTCGACGATCGCGGGGTTCTCGCCGTTGGAATAAATCCAGCTATCGACGGCCCAGCGCTGCCCGGTCTCGGTCTCTTTCAGAACAGCCGTCCAATGCGTCCAGCCCGCGACGCCGCGCCATAGCTGATCTTTCGAGAACGGCGTGCCGACCGTGTGATATTTCAATAGGCCGTTGTTCTGCATGACGAGCAGATAACTCGTCGTGTTGGTCGATTCATCGACGCAATCCATTTGCGTCGGATCGCCGGAGGCTGCGAAATCCATGCCCGCGCGATCCTTGTCCGTGCCGATGGCCTTGCCGACGCGCGATTCCATCCAGCCGACGGCGTACGCCACGGCGCGGCGCTCCTCCTTCGCCGTGTCGGATTTCTCGATCTTTTTGAAAATCGCCCGCAGTTCATCGATATCGGCATCGGTAAACCGGAACTTCGTCCGCATCTTGCACGTGTAGGCGTGGCAGATGGAAACCGTGTTCTTATTCGGCGGATCGACCTGGAAATCCGCATAATGATCGCTGACCGGCCCAAGACGCTCGTGCGTACAGCCGGCGATCGCCACGGCAACCCACACAAGACACAGAACCCGTTGCAAGCCCATTTCGCCCCGCTTAAGTACCGGAAGGGCGCCTCGGCGTACCCTTTTCAATCTCGCTTAACATCCGAACGATTCGCGTCAAACCGCTAGACGGTGAAGCGATTCGGAGTCTGTGGAAGCTTTGTGCATATGACCAAATTACCCGCCATTCACGTCATTGGAGCCGGTCTCGCCGGATCGGAAGCCGCGCATCAGATCGCCAGCGCCGGGGTTCCTGTCGTCTTGCACGAGATGCGCCCGGTTCGCGGGACGGAAGCGCACAAGACCGATGGATTTGCCGAACTTGTCTGCTCCAACTCGTTCCGCTCCGACGATTGGGAAAACAACGCTGTTGGATTGCTGCACGAGGAAATGCGCCGTGCCGGATCTCTGATCATGAGCGCGGGAGATCAGCACAAGTTGCCGGCGGGCGGCGCGCTTGCGGTCGATCGCGACGCCTTTTCGGCCGAAGTCACCGCGCGCCTTTCCGCCAATCCGCTCGTCACGATCGAACGCGGCGAGATCGACGGACTGCCGCCCGCCGATTGGAGCAACGTCATCATCGCTACGGGCCCTTTGACGTCGCCTGCGTTGAGCACCGCGATACGAGCTTTGACGGATGAGGACTCATTGTCTTTCTTCGACGCGATTGCCCCGGTCATTCATCGCGACAGCATCGACACGTCGATCGCCTGGTTCCAATCCCGTTACGACAAGGCAGGTCCCGGCGGCACCGGAGCCGACTATCTCAATTGCCCGATGACGAAACCGGAATACGAAGCGTTTGTCGATGCGTTGCTCGCCGGAGAAAAAACCTCCTTCAAGGAATGGGAAGCATCGACGCCCTACTTCGACGGCTGCCTGCCTGTCGAAGTGATGGCGGAACGCGGTCGCGAGACCCTGCGCTACGGGCCGATGAAGCCCGTCGGCCTCGATGACCCGCGCACCGGCCGCTGGCCGTATGCGGTTGTGCAACTCCGTCAAGACAATGCGCTTGGCACGCTGTGGAACATGGTCGGCTTTCAAACGAAGCTGAAGCACGCCGAGCAGGTTCGCGTCTTCCGCACGATACCGGGTCTCGAGAATGCCGAGTTCGCCCGCCTCGGCGGCTTGCATCGCAACACCTACATCAATTCACCGAAGCTGCTCGACCGTTCGTTGCGGTTGAAGGCGGAGCCACGCTTGCGCTTCGCCGGTCAGATCACCGGCGTCGAGGGCTACGTCGAAAGCGCCGCGATGGGATTGCTGGCAGGACGATTTGCTGCGGCCGAGGCGCTCGGCAAAGACATCGAAGCGCCACCCGCGACGACCGCACTCGGCGCTTTGCTCAATCACATCACCGGTGGCCATCTCGTCGTCGACGGTGAGGAAGGCAACACCACGCGGTCGTTCCAGCCGATGAATATCAACTACGGACTGATACCCGAGCTCGACGCGCCGCCGACGCTCGATGCCGGCGGCAAGCGTCTCAAAGGCCCGGAGCGGGGCCGCGAGAAGAAGCGCGTCATGTCGCGTCGCGCCATTGCCGATCTCACACGCTGGCTCGATGCGAATTAGGCGCGGCGTTGGTGTTAGTTTCCACCCGCAGGCGGCGCGGCGCCGCTCGCCGGTGCGAACGGCCGGATGACGATCTCCGTTCCTTCTCCGGTTCTCGACATCTCCGGTTCAGCAGGTGGCATCGGAGCAGCTGCCGGCGGTGCGTTCGATCCCGTCCCGACTGGCGGCAGCAACGTTCCTGGCGCGGGGACTCCCTCTCCCTGCCCCTGTGCTGGAGGCGCTTCGGTCGCAACCGGCGGCGCGCCCACAATGGGAACCGCACCTCCTGCATGTGGCTCCGGCTGCGGAGGCGTGAGTAGAGCCTTCGCCTCGTCGAGACCAGTCTCAGGTGCTGCTTGCGGAGCCGTCTGCGGCCCCGCAACAGGAAGCGGAACCGAAATTGATTTTCCGTCTGCGCTCGGCACGCTGTCTGGAGGAGGCTGCGGCGTACCTGCTGGCGGAAGCGGCGCGGCCGTTGTTGTGGCGTTGCCGTCCAGACCTGTCGCCGGACGCGCTCCAAAGTCTGTTGTGGCGGGAACCGCTGATGCGGCGCCTTCGGCGGGCGTCGGTGCCAGACCCGCTTTGACATCGAGTGGTCCGGCTTCCGTTTGCGGCAACGGCCCCGACTGCACATCGTCCGGTCCCGAGACGACGGCCTTGACCTTCGGCACCCCGGCGTTCGGATCGGGAAGCGGAATGGCCAGAGGATCGTCGTCCTTCGAAATGGCGATATTCTCGGAGTCGTCCGGTCCCTGACCGTACTTCGCAAGGACGGCCCGCGCCTGATCCGTGACCGCATCCGCGATAGCCGCCTGACCTTCGGCCGTCGGATGGAACGCACCCGAATACGTTGACGCCAGGAGCAACTGCAAGGGCGCCAACGGCTCGATCTTCAGGATCTTCGTAATCAATCCCGCGGCGACGTGGAAATTCGCCGTCATGAACGCATCGTTGGGCGTGCGGAACCAGCGTTGCCGCGACGCATAAGGCAGATAGTCGGCGGGATTGTAGGGCTTCCAGACGCCGTCGACCTTGCGCGGCAGCCGAAGATCATCGACCTGACTGACGCCCGTGACGCTGAGACCGGCGCAGATACCGCGTCCGATGAAGGTCCGCCTGTGCGCTTCGACGAAGGTCCAGCCGTAAGCCTCGGCGCTGGCACGCATCTGACGGTTCAGCTTGTCGGCGAACCACGTGCCGAGCTTGAGCTTGGTCGCATCGAGGTGAAAATCGGGAACGACCTCCATGCCCGCATTGCCGCTGCCGCAGGTATCACTGCCGTCGCCTTGCAGCGCCAGTCCCGGATAGGCGACGAGCAGAATTCGGTCGCTCTCGTTCCACGGCATGTAAAGAATGTTGTGCAGCGCCCGGTTCAGCGCCTTGTACCGCGCGCCGAGATGGCTGAGCTGCGCCGACGCTTCAGCTTCGCCGTGGACTTCGCCAAGCCAGCCGCCAAGCTCCCGCAAAATCGATTCATTCGACAGCACCGCATTCGCCAGCAATCGCGAAAAGCCAATGTCGTTGCCGCCGATCGAAACCAGCGCAAGATCGATCTTCCGCGCCTGTTCCAGCGGACATTTGCGCAGGACAAGACCGAACTTCAGCTCCGGAATTTTGCCGTTGATGTGATACGCCGCCGGCGCATCGAGAGGCTCCGTTTCATTGTTCCCGCACTGCGCTTCGGCAACGGCGGAAATTTGCGACAGCCTTGGCGGATTGGGCACCCATTCGTTGCCCTTGTAGCGCAGGAAAAGACCGTCCGTGACTTCAGCGCCGGCGCACGAAACGCCAACGAACGTCACGGCGCGATGCGGGTCTTCGATCGCCAGTTGCAAGGCGGTGCGCATTTGCTCGGAATAGAGCGAACGATGACACGCCTGATCGAGCCAGTGCGCATTTTGCTTCTGAAAGGTGGCGTCGCCGAATTCGCGCCACGGTCCGACACGCGCCGGATACCCCGTCAACTCGCTATAAAAGCCGACCGTGCTGTAATCGGCCGAACGCTTTCTGGAAAAACGCACGGCGACATCAGGATTGCCGTCGCCCGAAGCGAAGCTATCGCCCATGCCCGCGATCAGAATATCGCGAACCTTGACATCGGCCTTGGCGACCTGCAGGCCGCCGATCTCGACGCTGACGTCCGCGCCAGAAGGATACGGAATGACGAAGCGGACGGGTTCGCTGCACGGCTGCGTGATGGCTTTCCCGCGCGGGTCGGAGGAGTCGCGGGGCGCCGTCAGCCATGTGCACGACAGCATCTTCGGCGCGTCGATGCCGATAACCTTGAAGATGACCGCATGGCTCGTCGGATTGATGTAATCGTCGTAGGCGTCGCACTTGAAGCGGTTATTGTGCCAGCACGTTTTGCGGTACATCGCCGCCGCCCAACCGCCCGGATTGCCGCTCTGCAGCGCCCGTTCTTCGGAAAGCACCGGCGTCGTGCGCTGTTCCGGCCCCAGTGCACGATAGGCGGCGCGATGCTTTTCCGTATCGCGCGGGTCTATGAAAAAGCGGAACGGATTTTCGACGCGCCACGTGATGATGGCGGAGGCTTCGGCGGATTGTGGCGCGCCGGCCGCGGCCAGCATGGTCACAACCACTGCCAACACCTGCAATGCCGCGACGGGGCGCGGCGCCGATAACCAGCGAAATATCATCAGTCCCCTTCGCGTTGGTCAGAGGTACGCTTCTCAGAGCGTCCTGGTCCAATGCGCCCGTGCAATGCGCCACAGTCGAGCGAGTGGCGCGATCTCCACGATGTCACGACGCGGATCGTGTCGAACGTCCTGCAAAGCGCGAAAATAGGGCTCGATAAGGGCAAGCGGCAGCAACGCCGTCGTAAAAGCCCTTGGTTTGCCCGCCAGTTGCTGCCTCACAGTTGCGAGAGCGGACTTTGCCTCATCGGCGAGCCATGCAATTTGCGGACGCCAATCCGCGTCCACGTCGAAAGGAGACCGCGCCGCCGGCAACGGCGACCGCCCCGCCGCGAGCGCATAGGGCAACGTCAAGCCGATCCGCGTCAGGCCCCACGCGCGCGCGGCTGTATCGGCCAAATCTCGCGCAGCCGCATCATCCTTGGCATCCAGGACTTTCATGGCGAACGCGAACGGCGTCCCGTCTATGGCCCGCATCGCGTCATCGAGCGCCGCATCGCTGGCCGGCGGATCGGCAAACAGCGCATCCGCGTGCGCCTCGAAATACCTCTCAAGTTCATCACGCGGGAAGTTGTGCCGCCGCATGACGCCCGCAAATTGATCGAGCACCGGATTGCCGGAAGATTGGGCCGCCTCTCCATCCGCGCCGAGAAGCGCGTCGCGCCACCACTGGATACGGATTTCCCCCAGCGGCGCCTCGCTCACGATCCTGCCGATACGTGCGATTTCTCCGTCGAAGGCCGCGATGGCGATGAGATCGTCTCGCTGGGCGGGTGGAGCGAAAAGGGCCGCATAGTAGCGATCCGGCGCGTTGAGACGGGCGCTGGCGCGGACGGCCTCGATATCCTCGCCAGGTGCGCGATCCTTGCTCACATGTTGCTCCGCTGGCGACCGTCAAGGAACCGCGATCAGGGCTGCCGCAATCGGCCGTTTCTCTGCGATGAGAATGTTGTAGGTGCGGGCGGCCGCCCCTGTCGACATCGGCTCGAGGGCAATGTTGGCCTTTGCGAAGGCTTCGTAAATTTGCGGCCCCGGCCAGACCTGCGTCGGCCCCGTTCCGAGCAGCAGCGCGATGGGCGGCTCAAGCGTGCGCAAAACGTATGCGAAGTCTTCCGGTCGAAGGGCCTCGGCGGATGTCACATCCCACGCATGGATGCCGTTTGGCAGGCAGAGGATCGAGCCGCGGTGACTCATGTCGGCAAAACGAAATCCGCCGTTGCCGTAGGCGGTCACCGCGGTTTCATAAGGATAGCGTGCGCTCGCGTCCGTCATGGGAGCGCCGCTCCGACCTTGAAATTACGCCTTGGCCTTCGCTTTCGCGGAAGCCGCTACCGACTTCGCCGCCGCATCGCTCCAGTCGCGCTTGACGCCGAGATAACCCAGCAGCGGCGCCGCGATAAAGACCGACGAATACGTTCCGATCAGAACGCCGAGCAACATCGCGAGGTTGAAGTTGCGAATGACTTCGCCGCCGAAGATGTACAAGGCCAGCAGAACCGCCAAAGCCGTCATGCCCGTCAGAATCGTACGCGACAATGTCTCGTTGATCGACAGGTTCAAAAGCTCGTTGAGGTCCATTTTCTTGAACTTGCGCAAATTCTCGCGAATACGGTCCGACACCACGACGGTATCGTTCACCGAATAACCGAGAATGGTCAGCAGCGCCGCGACGGTCGACAAGTCGAATTCGAACCGGAAGAACGAGAAGATGCCGGCAGTCACCAGAACGTCGTGCGACAGCGCCACCACCGCGCCGAGTGCGAATTGCCACTCGAAACGGAACCAGACGTACGTCACGATTGCCAGAATACCGGCGGCGACCGCAATGAAGCCGGTCATGCGAAGCTCGCTTGAAACGGCCGGCCCGACGACTTCAACGCGCCGCTCGTCATAAGTTGCGCGCGTCGCATCCGTGACCTTCTTCAACGCCGCCTGTTGCGCGACTTCTCCGCCCGGCTGCTCTTCCAAACGAACCAGAACATCGTCAGGAGTTCCGAATTCCTGGATCTGGACGTTGCCGAGCCCGAGACCGTTCAGCTGTTCGCGCAGCGCGCTGATATCCGCGTTGCCGCTTTTCGTCCTGAGTTCGAGAAGCGAACCGCCCTTGAAATCGACGCCGTAATTCAGGCCGAGTGTCGCGCACAGCGTGAGCGAAATCAGCATCGCGACGATCGACAGAGCCAGCGCCGGCCCTTTGAATTTCATAAAGGGCAGGTTGAGGTCGTGCGGAAAAAAGTCGATGCCCTTGAAGACCGGAAGAAGTCTCATCAACACAGTTCAGGTCTCCTAAACGGGAACGGTCGTGACGCGGCCCTTCGGCTGCGCTTTGAGCCAATTTGATATCAACAGGCGGACGACGGTCACCGACGCGAAAATGGACGTCAGAATGCCGATCGTCAGCGTGACGGCGAAACCGCGGATCGGCCCGGCGCCCAGCCAGAACATGATGATGGCGCAAGCGAGCGTCGTCAGCTGACTGTCTGCAATGGTGACGAACGCGCGCCGGAAACCGGCATCGATTGCCGCCACCGGCATCTTGCCGACACGAAGTTCCTCACGGATACGCTCGTAGATCAGAACGTTGGCGTCGACCGCCATCGCAACACCGAGGACAAGGCCGGCGATGCCGGGCAACGTCAGCGTTGAGCCGATCAGCGTCATCAGCGCCACGGTCAGCACCAAGTGCACGAGCAGACCGATGCAGGCAAAAATGCCGAACGTGCCGTAAGCCAGGACAGTCAGCGCCACGACCGCTAAACCGCCGATGATACCGGCGCGCTTGCCGTCCGCGATGGAGTCGGCGCCGAGCGACGGCCCAACGGTGCGTTCTTCAACGATCGTCAGCTTGGTCGGCAGCGAACCTGATCGCAGCTGCACGGCAAGCGTATTCGTGCCCTCAACCGTGAAGTTGCCCGAAATCTGACCCGACCCGCCGAGGATCGGCTCACGAATGACCGGAGCCGAAATCACCTTGTCGTCGAGCACGATCGCGAACGGCCGTCCGACGTGATCCTTGGTGAAGTTTCCGAACTTGCGGGCGCCGATCTGGTTGAAACGGAAATTGATGACGGGCTCGCCTGTGCGGCTATCGAAGCCCGGCTGCGCATCGGCAAGATCAGCGCCCTGCACGACAGGCTGCTCACGCAGCAGATACTCGCCGCCGCCCTCGCTCTGGTCGCTGGGATAAACTTTGTAGCCGGTCGGAATCGAGGTCATCTTGGCCTCGTCCGCCGACAGGGACGGATGCACCTCGTGGAAGGTCAGCTTCGCGGTCTCGCCGATCAGCTTTTTGAGTTCCTTGGTATCTTTCAGACCTGGAAACTGAATGAGAATGCGGTCGGCGCCTTGGCGAACGATCGTCGATTCCGATGTGCCGAGATTGTTGACGCGCCGGTTGATCGTTTCGATCGACGCCGATGCAGCGTTGGCAATACGCTGCCGCAGGCCCTGTTCGCTCTCCTTGATAATGATCGTTCCGGCTTCGGACGCTTCGCTGATATCGACGTCATAGACGCCGGTGCCGAGCAATGCGTTGCCGATAGGCTGCCTGACCTTTTGCAGCACCTTTATCGCGGCGTCGCGCTGTTCCGGCTTCGCCAGCTTGATAACGAGCTGCGAAAGCCCCTGCGCGCCGATGCCGGTGAAGCCGATCTTCGCATCGCGTAGAACCTTGCGCGCTTCATCACGCAGATTGTTGAGCCAATCCTTTTTGATCTCGTCCTGGTCCATCGCCAGCAAGAGATGCGCGCCACCCTGCAAGTCGAGGCCGAGGGGCATCTGCTTTGTCGGCAGGAACGAGGGCCAGGACTTCAGCGTTTCCTTCGAAAACAAATTCGGCAGCGCGACCAACGCCCCTGCGAGGCAGATGAGCACGATGATAGCCGTCCTGAAACGGGTGAATTGCAGCATTGAAATGGTCTCAAAAATTTTAGTGGCTGATGCCTAGCGAAAGACGCCCGGCGCCCGTTTGCTCATTCTCGCACACAGGGGGCGTCAAAATCACGTTGCGTCTTTGACAGGTTCGCCCTTGCTGCGCACTTCGAGAAGCGTGCTCTTCACAATCTTCACACGCAGGTTTTCGGCAAGCTCGACCTCGATTTCGTCGCTGGTATCGGAGGCCTTCAAGACCTTGCCGACCATCCCGCCGGACGTGATGACCGTATCGCCGCGACGCACGGCGTTGACCCGCTCGCGGAGCTGCTTGGCGCGCTGCGACTGCGGGCGGATCAGAAAGAAATAGAAGATGCCCAGCATCAACAGCATGGGGATCAACAGCCCGCCGAGGGGCTCCATCGGGCTCGACGCGGTCTGCGCAAACGCGGGGGTCGTGAACATTGTCAGCAAGAATCCTCTGGGTGTGATTGGAATGAGCACCCCTGCCCCGAGCCCAGGGGCGTCAGGGGAGCACTCAGTTAAATTCGGGCGGACTATAGTGTGCCAAAGCCCATTTGCAACCTCACAAAGAGCCTGACGATTGTCGTTGGCTTCCCCGCCGGGACCGATTAAACACGCTATTTCCGTTAGATAGCCCCTACCCCACCTGGTCTCCATGAGCACTGCCGAAGAATTAAAGCCACTTCTCGAACGGATTGCCGATGCACTGGAGCGTCTCGGGCCCCCGGCGGTGCGCGCGCCCGACTTCGCTGCGGCCGACGCCTTCGTCTGGCACCCGGACCCCGACAGCTTCGAACCGGTCCCGGAAGTGAACCGTGTTCCGTTGAGCCTCCTCAAGGGCATCGACCACACCGCCGGCATCCTGCTCGACAACACGCGCCGCTTCGCCGCCGGCCTGCCCGCCAACAACGCTCTGCTCTGGGGCTCCCGCGGCATGGGCAAATCGAGCCTCGTGAAAGCCGCCCACGCCGACGCGCAGGGTCTCTCGGAAGGCGGCCTCAAGCTCGTCGAAATCCATCGCGAGGACATTGCCTCGCTGCCCAAGTGCCTGTCGTACATGAAGGCCGCGCCGTATCGCTTCATCGTCTTCTGCGACGATCTCTCCTTCGATCACGATGACGCGAGCTACAAATCTCTGAAGGCGGTATTGGACGGCGGCATCGAGGGACGTCCGAAGAACGTTCTGTTCTACGCAACGTCGAACAGACGGCACCTGATGCCGCGCGATATGATCGACAACGAGCGCGCCACGGCGATCAATCCCGGCGAAGCGACGGAAGAAAAAGTGTCTCTGTCCGATCGTTTCGGCCTCTGGCTTGGATTTCACAACGCCAGCCAGGACGATTACCTCGCGATGGTGCGTGCCTACGTGCAGCATTTCAAATTGAACATCGGCGCAGCCGAACTCGAACGCGACGCGCTCGAATGGGCGACGACGCGCGGCGCACGCTCCGGCCGCGTCGCTTGGCAATACGTCCAAGACCTCGCCGGACGCTTGAAAGCCCCGATTTAAGTCCCGCGCTTGGCGGTCGGCTTTATCGCGCGCTGCCCTGAATGAGGATTGAATCTCGAACGAAGACAGAGAGCCCGCGCTTGGCGGCCGGCTCCCCGAAGGGGAGTCGCCAAGCGCAAACAAAAACTCAAGCGCAAACAAAAACGAAAAGAGCCGGATCATACGACCCGGCTCTTCGTTTCCCTCTCTGCCAGCGCGTTAAATCCCCCGCGCTAGAGGTGGAGCGTCAGAGTTTCTCGAGATACGGAAGCGGATCAACCGGCTTCGATCCCTGACGCAATTCGAAATGCACCTGCGGCTGATCGACGGAGCCGGTCTTGCCTGCCTTGGCGATGACCTGCCCGCGCTTCACCTTCTCGCCGCGCTTCACCAGCAGTTCGTCGTTGTGCGCATAGGCGGTCACCCATCCGTTGTCGTGACGAAGCAGCACGAGATTGCCGTAGCCCTTGAGCTCGTTACCGGCATACGCGACCACACCGGACTCAGCCGCGTGGACATCGGTGCCGAGCGGCACGGCGAGATTGATGCCGTCGTTATGCGTACCATCCGGACGTCCGCCGAATCCCGCGACGATCCGGCCCGTCGTCGGCCACCGCAGTTTGACAGCTCCGGCGAGCGCCGATGCCGCTGCCGTACCCGCCATCGCCACCTTCTGCTCCGGCTCCTTCGGCTGCGCTTCCGCTGCCGGAGGCGCGGGCGGCGTTGCTTCAGCCGTCGCCTGCGTGACTGGCGGCGGCGCGGCAGATGCCGGCGCTGCGTCGGTTGCTTTGTTGGTGTCGGTCAGAGCCGCGACGCGATGCTCGCCGTTGATGATCGTCGGCCGCGCCGACAACGACTGACCGTAGTTCGGCAAGTCCGAACCCGGAGGCGTTGCGTTGATCGGCGGTACGACGGCGGGCGGCGCGTTGTCCGCGACACTCCGATGCGGAGCTGAAGCCTGGGCGGGTTCCGCCGCAGCGACGGTCTCGCCGCCGTTCCCCGGAATTTTCAACACGGCGCCGGGTTGAACGTGACGCGGATCGCTGATGCCGTTCACCTGTTGCAGCTCGGCGAGCTTGACCTGATGCGTACGTGCAATGCCGTAGAGCGAGTCACCCGCCTGAACCGTATAGGTCGAGTTGTAGCGCGCCGACACGTCCGGTGCTGCCTGCGCCAGCGGTGTCGGAGCAGGCCGCGCCGATTCAACCGCCTGCGCCGCGGCAATGCTGCTGCGCGTCGGGCGACGGCCGTCACCCGGCAATGTGAGCCTCTGCCCCGGATGCACGTTCGGATTGCTGAGCGAATTCACGCGCATCAGTTCCGAAACCGAAACGTTGTGGCTCCGCGACAAGGAATAGAGCGTATCGCCGGGCTGCACTTCGATCTGTTCACCCGGACCCGTGGCGAACGAAGGCTGCGCTTTCGCGTATCCGCCTTCCGGAACCTGATAGCGCGTGTGGGAGAAAGGCTTCGCCTGATAGGACCGCGCCGGCGGCGGAGGCGTGTATGCTGGCGGCGGGTTGTTGTTGTACTGAGGCGCCGGATACGACGGCTGCGCGTAGGATTGCGGCTGGTTCGAATATCCGGTGTCGGGCAGCGCCGCGACCTGGACGGACGATGCGCCCGCGCCATAAGGACCGCGCGGCTGCGCTCCGACGACCTGATTGTCGTTGAGAGAACTCGTCCGCACTGGCTCGGATGGAATGGGCCGGGCATCCGGCGGATCGTTAAGGCTGAAGGACGCACTATCGAAGCGCGTCACGTCTGCACTGCACCCCCCGATCGCGAGACCGGCAAAAATAATGGAAACGGCCTTTGCGGACTTGAGGCTGAAATGCCTGCGTCGGCTTACAACGCCAAAACAACTGGTCATGGTACGCACCTCTACTCGCACCATCCATTAACCGTTAACCGGTTAACAGGCGGTAAACGTCGCCGTACGGGATTTGCCCCAAATCCAGAGTAGCGATGCGTGCATCCCGCTTGCCCGTGCCCCACGCGCGAACGGAATGAATGGAAGGCAGAAAGAATTTAATGCAGGCGACGCTTGGAACGACGCCTGATGGTTAGTGACATAGGCTCGAATTGCGCTTTATTCGCGCACAAATTTCGGCTTTCCGGCGGCTTTTGGCTCTGACGTTGCAGAACCCATCTCTCGACGTCTAGCCGAGACGTGACGCAAGAATTTTAGCGGCACCCCGATCGGTGAGGTCGACGCTCAACGGCGTCACCGAGATTTTGTTTTCCGCGATCGCGGCAAGATCGGTTCCTGGAACGAGGGTAGATTTGCGCCGCTCGAAGCCGAACCAAAAATACGGCGTGCCCCACGGATCGGTGCGGCTGTCGATGTTGAGCAGCGACTGATCGCGGACACCCTGCGTCGTCACCGCGACGCCTGTGATGCGTTCCGGCGGCGCATCGGGAAAATTGACGTTGATGAGCGTGGTTGCACTCCACGCCTCGGCGAGCAGCGTCTTGATGAGCTTCGGCGCGTGCGCCAGCGGCGTATCCCAGATCGCCCGCCGCTCTCCGTCCTCGAACCCCAGCATCATCGACAGCGCAATCGACGGAATGCCGAGAAGCGCCCCTTCCATCGCCGCCGCGACCGTTCCCGAATAGGTGACGTCCTCGGCAAGGTTCGAACCGTGATTGACGCCTGAAAGAATAAGGTCCGGCGGCCGGTCCTTCAGGACATGGCGCACCGCCATGATGACGCAATCCGTCGGCGTACCGGCGACCGCGTGCGTGCGCTCGTCGAGCGAACGCAAGCGCAGCGGCGTGTGCAGCGTCATCGAATGCGCCGTGCCGGATTGATTGGTTTCCGGCGCGATCGTCCACACGTCCGGCGATATGCCCAGCGCGATCGCCTTCAGGATTTCAAGCCCCTTGGCATTTATGCCGTCATCGTTGGTAATGAGAATGCGCATATCTACCCAACAATCTCGCCATGTTTGTTGACACGGATCACAGGACCGCGATCTTCCTGAGCCTCAGTATCCCGCTCGCCTGTCATCCTGACGTCGTCCGGATGCAGACACCAGACCCGCTCCAAATCGTAGACAAAGACGCCTATCTGCGTAGGGGTAACTTCGCCAATGATGTGCCCGCGTTTGCCGCGCACCTCCTCGTCCTCGAAGTCGGAAGCGATGACAACGACGTCGAAGGGCGAAAGTTTCGTCATGGACTCTTGGCTGCCGTGATCTTTGTCATGCCGCCCATGTAGGGGCGCAGGACATCTGGAATTATGACACTGCCGTCGGCCTGTTGATAATTCTCAAGCACGGCGATCAGCGTGCGCCCGACCGCAAGGCCCGAACCGTTCAGCGTGTGAACATAGATCGGCTTGCCGCCGTCCTTCGAACGATAGCGTGCATCCATGCGCCGCGCCTGGAAATCGCCACACACGGAACACGACGAAATCTCGCGATAGGTGTTTTGCCCCGGCAGCCAAACCTCGATATCGTAGGTCTTCTGTGACGCAAATCCCATGTCGCCCGTGCAAAGAAGCATCGTGCGGAATGGCAGCCCGAGCCGCTTCAGAATTTCTTCCGCACATCCTGTCATACGTTCGTGCTCTTCGAGTGACTCCTCAGGCGTCGTGATCGAAACAAGCTCGACCTTCGAGAACTGATGTTGCCGGATCATGCCGCGCGTGTCCTTTCCGGCGGCACCCGCTTCCGAACGGAAGCACGGCGTCCACGCCGTCACCCGCATCGGCAATTGCGCTTCGTCGATGATCTGCTCGCGCACAAGATTCGTCAGCGAGATTTCGGCAGTCGGAAGAAGCCAGAAATCGTTCGTCGTCTTGAAAAGATCTTCCGCGAACTTCGGCAGCTGCGCCGTGCCGTAGGCAGCTTGATCCTTGACCAGGATCGGCGGATTGACTTCGGTGTATCCGAACTCGCCCGTATGCAGATCGAGCATGAAATTGGCGAGCGCGCGTTCGAGACGCGCCAGCGCGCCCTTCAGCACGACGAAGCGCGCGCCGGAAATCTTCTGCGCCGCTTCAAAATCCATCAGACCCAGCGCTTCGCCGATCTCGAAGTGCTGCTTCGGCGCGAAATCGAACCGCGCCGGCGTCCCGACCTTGCGCACCTCGACGTTGCCCGTCTCATCAGCGCCTTCCGGCACGTCCGCGCGCGGCAAATTCGGAATGACCTCAAGCACGGATTTGATGTCCGCATCGAGACGACGCTCGTCGTCCTCGCCCTTGGCGATAACGTCCTTCAACTCCGCGACTTCGGCCATCAGCCGCGCGGCGGTCGCCTCGTCCTTGATCGCCTTCGCTTTGCCGATCTCTTTGGAAGCAGCGTTGCGGCGAGACTGCGCGTCCTGCAGCGTCGTCAGCGTGGCGCGGCGTTTGTCATCGAGCGCGATCACCGCCGCCGCCTGAGGCGCCAAGCCCCGCCTCTTCAAGCCGTCGTCGAAGGCTTCGGCGTTGTCTCTGATCCATTTGATGTCGAACACGGGCGGGCCTCTGTCTTCAGGATATCAATTTTTACGTCATGGCCGCCCTCC
>Ga0256762_1000051_pt1 | contig 15956 bp, 3 predicted proteins | sample MC6MC0913MT_FD_186052 | JGI IMG/M metagenome (GOLD analysis project Ga0256762, IMG submission 186052) | Metatranscriptome of enriched soil aggregate microbial communities from Iowa State University, Ames, United States - MC6-MC0913-MT... | ecosystem: Environmental > Terrestrial > Soil >...
GTTCCATCTGCGCGGTGGTTAGCAAGGAAATGGGAGCACCGGAGTGACCGAGTGCTGACCGGCGCCTTCTGGGTTGCATCCGCCCAGCGAATCTCCCCGCGCTTCTCCAGCGCAACACGGCGCCATGAAGAAGGTGAAAACAAAAGCATCGGCACGATCAGCCGCAGAGCTGCTGGCGTCGCAGGCAACCAGTGTGGGAGGGTTTGGCAGCGGCTTCGGCGCTGGCTTCGGCGCCGCGTTCGGCAGCGCCTTCTCGCAGGCCGCGCCATCCGCGGCAGCTGCGGAGGAGGATGCCCCTCAGGATGCGTGGTCGCAGCTGATGGCGTCCCGCTCGCGCGAGCAGCAGGAGGTCCACGACCCCGCGCTGGTGCTGGCCTTCAAGCAGCTGTCGAAGCGGGACCCCGTGACGCGCGTGAAAGCGCTCGATTCGATCAAGGAACAGTTCAGTCAGATGGATGCGGCCGCAGCGGGTGCAGTGCTGCAGCCATGGCTGCTCGTCTATGAGCGTACTCAGCTGGATAACGACCGTCGCGTGCGCGAGCGCCTGTACCATGCATTTGCTGCGCTGCTGTCGCGTCTGCCGGCCAAGCAGCTGCAGCCGCATCTCAAGGCGACTTTCCCGCTGTGGTTCCTGCACATGCAGGACCCATGCGCGGAGGTGGCACGCGCGAGCACGGCGCTGTTTCACTCCACTTTCCCCACGCCGGCTAAGCGCGTGCAGGTGCTCGTGTACTGCCACCGCGAGTACTTCGCCTACTGCGCGTCCCTATTCGCGCACACGCCGCAGACGCTGTCGGATCAGTCCGTCTTCACGCCAGAGGAGTCGCAGGACAAGTGGGAGCGCATCATTGCATGCGCGATGGCCAGTCTGGCAGATTTCATTGACACGACCACGACTGCGCAAGCGGACACCACAGCGGCAGCAGCGACGGCGGCGGCTGCCAGCGCAAGCCCTGCGCTCGAGGTGCCGCTGGCCGCTTACCAGAAGCTTCTGACGCCCGCCGTGTTTAAGCTCGCCAAGTGCAAGACGGTGCACGTGCGCCGCGCTCTTTACGTGTTCTTGCACTCCCTGGTGTCGCGCAATCCGTCCGGCGCGGTGGACGCGCAGCTGACCACTCTGGCCCCGCTGGTGCTGATTGATCTGCTGGCCGAGGCGGAGCGCAGCAACCACCAGGCCATGCTAGACGTGCTGCTGACTTTCATGAGCAAGTTTGGCGCAGCGGCGTGGGAGACGCTGATGGATGCGAGCAACGGCGCTGCGAATCTGGTGCAGACCGGCTTCTACCCGCGTTTCCGAGACGTGTTGCAGAACGGCTTGCACGGCAACTGGGCGGCACTATGCCCGTGTCTACTGCCACTGATGAGCCTGTTGCCCGACAGTGTGCAGATGGCTGTGCCTGCTGCATTGGTTCCCGCTTCGGCTTCCGCCGCAGCCGGAGGAGCCTCCGCCACCGCGCCCTCCGGCTTGGCCCCGTTCTACGCGTTCTTCTTCGGCACACTGTGGGACGGCCGTAAGCAGCTGCGCGACGCCCCCGCCACACAAGCATCAGGATCGAACGCATTCGTCACGGGCACGAAGGATCTGCATGCACTGCTGGACGCGTACATCGAGTGTCTGCTGTTTGCGCTGCGCAAACGCCGCAGTGACGCCACGCTTCTGCAGGCGCTGGTGCACACGCACTTCATCGGTGCGTTCCTCGCGCCCGCGCTCCATTTTGCAAGCACTTCCAGTGCGGACCCGTCTGTCAACGCGGAGGTGCGTGCGTACAATCGCTTCGGAACCTCGTTCTTCGAGCGGGCTGGTCGCGCGTTGCGCTCGATGCCGTCACTGCTGAGCGAGGAGCAAGCTGCCGCACTGTGGACAGATGTGGAACGCGTCAGCGCGGCGGCTCTCCGTGATGCCGCTGATGCGTCTCATGATGCTCAGCCGTCGTCTCTGACTCAGCCCGCACCGGATGTCGTGAGCACGTCGAGGCGCGCTGCGCCGGCTTCCGCAGCGGCCGCTACCATTGATTCGTTCGTGGCGGTTGGAGTTGTTCTGTCCGTCGCAATGCGCGCAGCCGATGCCGATGCCGCTGCTGCACCGTCGCTGCCGTTGATTCGCTGTGGATCCGCGGTGTTCAGGCTAAGCCTTGCGCATTTCGCCGAGCAGCCATCTGCTGAGCGAGCAAGTGCGCTCAAGCTGGCGGTACAGCTCGCGGAGTCGTTCACGCTGACTGCGCTGCTGTCGTCTTCGGCTTCTAGCTCATCATCTTCGAGCGCGTCGTTGCTGCCATTCTACTCGTCGAGCTTGCTTCCGTTGCTGCGCGCGCTGCTGCAGTCCTCCTCGTCGTCGGCTGCTGGTGCATCCGCCTCCACGCTGGAGGCCGAGGACGTGTCGTCCGCAAAGTTCACTGGCTTCATGCAGTGCGTCGAAGTGTTCTGCAGCGGTTTGCTTGCGCACTGCCTGGCCGAGATGGGATTGAACGACGCCGCCAGCGCGGCGTCGGATGAGGCGACCGCGAAGCGCGTGTGGGAGGAGTTGCTCCAACTGCTGTCCTCCTCGCTGATGATCGCACCCTCTGCTTCGGCGTCGGTGCGTTCGCGCCATGCGCATCTATCCATGTTGCGCGTGCTTGTAGCGTCGGTGTTTGCGCGCTGCCCGAGCGTGTACGGCCACGCAGTGTTGCAGGATGTGCTGGTGTCTACTGCCGAGCAGTTCCTGACGTGCGATCGTGCCGATCTGCTGTCCGACTTCGTGTCGATCTTCCGTTCCGTGCTCAGCGCGCCCGGTCTGCTGGGCGCTGATGTGCTCTCGACGGTGCTGGCAAGCTTTCTCGAGGCTGTCGTCGCGTACCAGCGGATGGAGGGCGACTTCGCGCAGGTGGCGTTTGCGCACGCGGACACCGAGCAGGACGGATCTTCGATCTCTGCGAAGTTCGTCGCTGCATATGAACAGGAGACGGGCAGCACCGTGCAGGCTCTGCCCGCCCTGGTTCAGCTGCTGGGCGTGCTGCTCGCCGACGGATCGTCGCTGCTGGATCAGATTGTGACGGACGCTGCTGAGCGCAACAGCATGCGCACCCAGCTGATCCACGCCACTTTCTGGCTGTGCTACTCGCCGCGTGCTCCGGTGTCCCAGTCCGCGCTGTCTGTGTGGATGGGCATGGACCGTTTGTTGTTGCGCAACAATGCTGCGATCCTGTTGGATCTTGCCTCCGTGTTCCGCACCCGTGTGCTGCAGTCCCCGCTGAGCGTGTTCACCTCCGCCTTTATCCGCGCATGGAGCGATCGTCTGGGCGCGCTGGTCGCATCGGCCGATCTGGTCTCACTGCAGCAGCAAGCGCTTGATGCCGCACTGCCGCGACATGAGGACCTGCGCGGTATCATGAGCGGTGCTGCTGGTGGTTCTCTGGCTGATGCAGCCGAGCGCGTGCGCGTGATTCGCGATCTGCTACTGGAGCTGGTTCTATCTCCCAGCGCGTCAGAGAAGGTGTCGAACCAGGTGCAGGCGGTGACGGAGCGCACGTTGTTCCTTGGAGAGACGTCGGTGGCGTCAGCGGACGTGTTGGCACCACTGGTGTCGGTGAAGGATTCTGCGCTGCTGCAGTGGAGCAGTGGCAGCGCACCGCGTTTGATGCTGCTGCTGGATCTGCTGGCCATCGATGAGTTCCTGCGCTGTTTCGAGCGCGAGGCCGATGCGGACTGCATGCCCGCGCAGGTGCGGCTGCCGCTCAAGCCCCGTCCCAGCGACGACGACCTGCACACGCATCAGGGGCTGCATGCGCGCTTGCAACGCTACATGCGCTCAAACTTCCTCAGCACCGAGCATGTGCTCCAGCTGTTGACAGCGGCACTGGCCGAATCGAATCCCGCCCCGGCGGACGGGCCGACTGCACTCACTGCCAGCAGCCGTGCGTACACGACGGCACTGGTGTGGCTGCTGCGCTTCCTGCACGACAACTATTTCATTGAGCAAGAACGCGTATCCGCCGTATCGGCCGCGACTCGCGCAGGCGTGCACAAGCTGCTGGTGTCCTTCCTGTCCTCTACTCCTGCGAGCGCGCTTCGCAGCCAGGATGATTCTGCGCTGTTCCCGCCGCTGGCAGCGACGCTGGTGGCGGTGCTGGAAAGCGGGTGCGTGCATGTGGATGGCGGACACTTCGCTGCTGAAGCCGCGCTGCTTCAGATCAGCAAGACCGTGCTGGGCGGCGTGGAGGCGGGCATGCGCCTGCTGTCCAAGTCGAATGCACGCCTGTTTGCTCTGTCCTCGCCGCTGCGTGTGCTGGCCGCGTGCTTGCGCGCCATGCATGCCATGATCGGCGCCGGCGCCGGTGATGAGCTGCAGTCCACGTTTGCCACCACGCGCAGCAAGCTGCTCGCGCTGGTGCCGAACCTCAACCTATTTGACCCGCCCGTTACTGGCGCCGCAGGATTCAGCAGCGACATCGCGCGCTTCTGGGACGCACGAAGCGCGCTGGTGCATGCGCTGCTTCAGACGGGTGGAGATAGCGCGTTCGAACCGATTGAGTCCCTCCTGCCTCTGCCGCTGTTGCAGACCGCGGTGCTGTGGTCGGCAAACGTGTTGCGCTTCGCGATGCACCAGCACATCGCCGCCATCGAGCAGGCGACGGTGAAGCCGGCCAGCGCTTCCTCTTCCTCCGCTTCTGCAGGTGGTGCTGCCGTTTCGATGGATTTGTCGGCGGCCTGGCGGTTCGACTACCTGTCCTCCACGTTCGATCTGATGGCCGATCTGATGCCGCGCTTGCTGCCGCCTCAAGCGTCCGCTGCCGTGACGTCAACGAGCAACATCGCATCGGCGCTGCAGGTGTTTGTCAGCAGCTGCTTCTCACTGCTGTCCAAACCGCACAGTCCGCTGTTGCGCCTGCTGTCGGTCAAGCACTTCACCCCGCTCAGCGTGCATCTGGAGTGTGTCATCCGCAGCTACCGCGATGCGCGCGTCGACAAGCTGATGGACATTGTGCGCGAGACGTTCCGTGATGCGCCGGTGGAGGACGGTCGCTCGCAGGATAGTGCGGAGCTGCGCACGCTGTTCTTGCTTCTCGCGCATCCTCTGCCGTGTGTGTCCCTGTCTGCGCTGCACTTCCTGAGTGTTGGCTTGCTGGCGCGTGCCGTGACGACGTCGCTGGTGGAGTTGAACGAGGACGATGAGATGCGTCACGTGCTGGCCGCGTCCGCCAAGGTTGCCTCCAAGGTGGAGAAGAAGCGCGCTGCTGCTGCAGCCGACGCGGCCCACGCTGATGACACGGATGAGCTGGCGCTGAAGCAGTACCGCGACAGCTTGCGCCACTCGTACCGTTCGGCTCATGCCCAGCGGCGCGTCGACCAGCTGCTACCGCAGACGCTGCAGCGCATCCTCGAGCAGCGCATGCAGGTGGATGAGGTCAACATCCTCGAAGAGGAGGACGACGGTGCGGAGGACGGCCAGCAGCTCTTCTTCGCCTTCCGACCGCTAGCCCTGCAACTACGCGGACAGTTGCTCACGTGGCATCTGGTGTTGGATCTGCTGTCGCAGTCCGTGCCCGTGCCCGCTGCCGTTGGTGCTGCTGCTGCTGCCTCGGCGTCCAAGTCCTCCGTTGCGATTGCTGCGCCTGCGTCGCTGTCGGACGAGAAGAGCTCCCTGCTGGTGACCTATCTGCGCGACGGTGATTTGCTGTCAGCTGTAGCTGCTGAGCTGATCGAGCATATGCTGGTGTCGCTGAATGACAGCCAGGTGAGCAAGCTCACGCTGCGCGTTGTGGCGCAGTACGAGCACGGTAAGAGCGAAGGAGACTGGCGCTCGCGCCGAGGCAGCGACGCGCAGAAGCAGGAGGAGGAATCAGCGCCGCCTGCTGTAGTGATCGAGGACGAGTCGGAGGACGGAACCCTGAAGCCGGCGGCTCCGCTGAAGCCTGTGACAAGCTCGGCTGCCAAGGCCGCTGCGGCTGCCACTCCGGCACTACGCGAGTTCCCACTCTGGCTGGCTCCATCCCTGCTGCTGCCCATGGAGCCGCGTTCAATCAAGGTACTGCCGTTCCTGATGAAGCGTCTGCTACGCCTTCGACGTGCCGAGGAGTCTGACGTGGGCGACGTGCTGGTCGACTCGCGCCTGTTCTTCGGCCCGCTGGCGTGCCTGCTGTATCTGCGCACCCTGCGCGTGCTGCCCGCACTGAGTCGCCAGTGGTTCTCGCACGTGGACCGTCACAACGGTGCCGTCATTTCCCAGCTCACCTCTTCGTCCTTCAGTCCGCTGCTGATCCAGGACGAGCTGCTCAACGTGACGCAGCGGCAGCAGGCGGCGCTGGCGGATGGCAGCAGCGCCAGCGACGACGACGAAGAGGAGTTCAGCATTTCGTCCAACTACGACCCAAGCCAGTGGCAGGCGGCGCGCGGTGCTCGTGCCACTCCTCCTCCCGCCGTTGTGTACGCTAAGTTCACGCGCGGCGAGATTGCGATGGGCCTGTCTCTGCGGCTCCCGTCGTGCTACCCTCTGCTTCCCGTGAGCGTGTCCCTTGCGGACGCCGTGCAGCTGAAGGAGGAGCAGAGCAAGAAGTGGCTCCTGTCGGTGACTTCCCTGCTGTCCTCCTCTGACGGTCGTCTGTACGCCGCCGTGCAGGTGTGGCGGCGCAGCCTGCAGCAGCACTTCCAGGGAGTGGCGGAGTGCTCCATCTGTATGAGCGTCGTGCACGCCACGAACCATGCGCTCCCAAGGATGAGATGCAAGGAGTGCAACCAGCGGTTCCACTCCCAGTGCCTGTTCAAATGGTTCCAGAGCAGCGGAAACAGCAAATGCCCGCTTTGCAGGACACTATTCAGCGCATAGACCAGGCCTCCGACATGCCACTGTACTGCGTTCGACGCTTCCTGGTACGTTTTTGGGCTGAAGTGTGGTTGCTTGGCTCAGTGCGCGTTTCAAACACAACGAGAGAGAAGTTCAAAGAAAATGCAAATCTCGATTCGATCCGAAACCAGCGTGCTGCAAGACAGGACAAAGCCAAAGCCCAGCCAGCGGAAGAAAAGGAGCCGCCAGCACCACCAAAATAGCGTCAAAACAAAAATAAGTTCACCGGTGTCAATTGAAGGAGGTTGTTCCTGCCAACGCTGCAGCATCCTCGGGAAGTGCGTGCTTCCCTGGTCCATCGATTTCCAGGCGTGGCATCTCGTCGCAGTCGCTGCTGCTGCTGTCGGGTGTGCCTCTCCGCCAACTGCGGCTCCCATGTGCTCCGCTGCCGGCCGCTCCATCCGACGATGCGCTGCTGTCCGACGCAGCTTCCGTAGTCAACACATCGGCCGAGGAAGGCGCATGGTGCGGTTCCTGCTGTTTAAGCGACGAGGCCGACGATGTCGCCGTCACCACAGACAGCACGGACACGTCAGATGCCGGCAGCAGCTCATCGACAGATGACTGCTCAGGAGAAACGACACTGGGGGACCGGACCGCAAACAGCAGCGTCAGCAGAGAAAGGAAGAACTGCAACAACGGATGCCGCTGCGCTGTGCCACTCTGCAGCGGCTGCACAGGCAATGCCACCGGCATGCGGTCCAGCGACTGCGGCGGCTCGCTCATGTCCTCAATGCAAGGCGGCTCGGTGCTCGGTTCTTCATCTGCGAACTGCCCCGCATCGCACTCCTCGCGCTCCGTCATCGGCGAAGCGACGGGGTCAGCGTGCCCATCGGCCGGATTCGCCTCGCAGTCGATGTTGTCTTCCTCGTCGCTGCTACTGGCGCTGGCATCATCGTCCTCATCCTCGTCGCTGTTCAAAGCTGACGCGCTGCTGGTGGGATCCGCGCCGTCGAGAGTCGTCGCGGCGAGCAGCTGAGACAGATCGGCATCATCATCCGCGCTGGGGTCGATCTCGTCGGCATGGTGCGCGGCGGCAAGCATGCCTTCGGACATATCCACGCAGATGCTGTGGGAGCGCGAAGCCACCGTGCTCGATGCGCAGGAGGCCAGCTCACGCGCGCTCAAATTACCGTCCTGCTCGTCGTGGAACAGGACAGATGCCAGCGAGACCACACGCGGGTTCGCGGGCTCAGCACGACGGCCGCTGCGCGCCGTCGACGAGGAAGGTTCCACCTCATCCGGTTCTGCCGCGAGCGAGAAGCGCTCAAGCTTCTCGCACAGACGAGTGGTGTATGCGCCGCCCCACGACCCGTCCTCCATGCGCACTTCCTTGGCACGCGCGTCCTTGCGGGACACAGATGCGCGTGCGAAGTATCCTACTCCGCGACGCGCAAGCAGGCGCTGAATAACGGGGAACGGGGAGTCAGCCGCGTCGGTACCGGGCGCACAGGGAGACTGCGAGCGCGGTTCCTCATCGCCATCGTCACCCGCGTCCTCAGTCGCGCTTAGTGCACGAGCCCGACGAGCCGGAATGACCAACAAATCGGCCGAGTCGGGCTCGCTCGGCTCCACTTGCGCGAAGGCCAGACCGCGGTACTGCACGTTGTGGTGCGACGAGGAGCGTCGGTGGTGGTGGGACGCAACAGGAGCACGCGCCACGTTCACATCGCGCATATCTTCGTCGGAGCTCACATCAGCTTCAGCGTCGTCGGAACCGCTCGGAAGCGCAGCCGCAGCAGGCGCCGGCAGCCGACGGTGTGCGGGCTGAGCAGGCGAAATGCCCGCGAGGATTTCTGCTGCAGCCAGATTCTCGCTCTGCGCCGCGATTTGTTGCATCTGCTCCAGCGTCATCGAGTGCGGCGCCGCTGCCTCCACGGGCGGCGCATCCGTTGCGCATGTGTCCGACACGAACGTGACATCCTTCGTGGCAATATCGGCCAGCAGCTGCGTCAGCTCAGCGAAGGAGAACAGGCCGTCGAACAGCATCAGGCCGTTGGAGCGGCCATGACCCGCAAAGTAGATCAGCACGGAGTCGAACGGAGAGATGGCAGCGGACACCAGCGACATCAATGCGCGTCGCACGGCATCGCGGGTAGCGTGCGCATGCAGGAGCATGTGGCTGCGGGACTGCGCGCTGAACACAACGGATTGCTCCTCCGCGCGTCGCGGTTCCGCAAACCCGAACTTGCTGGAGATAGCGACGCCGATGCGGCTCACGTCGTTCTCACAGCCGCGAAGCGGCGGGAGACCAAGAGAAGCGTCGTACTCGTTCAGAGCAATCAGTAGCGCGAACTTGCTGCCCGTACTCGGGAACGACGCGGCAGCAGCTGCACTCGACGATGAGCCAAGTGCAGACAGCACCGGCGAACGAATCACTGGCGTGCCGGTCGCCGAAGAGGGTGCGAAAGAGAAAGAGCGCTTGCCCTGCGATCCCAAGGGTGTCGATGAAACCGACTGCGCTGGTGACGAGAACGGCGCAACGAAGGTGCCCGTGGATCGTCGCGGATTGACTTGGCGCGTAGTTCCCGGAGGCGACTGCAAGCGGCTGCTCGCCAAGGCCACCACGTCACCCGTCGTGCTGGGCGTACGCACGTGCTGTCGCCTGGCCGAGTGGCGCACGAAGTTCGCAGCGCTCTCCTCCTCCTCCAGTGCAGGATGCACGACGAGGTCCACGCGTCGCGCTCCGGACTCACCGTTGCGGTTGAGCTCGACGCCGTGGATTTCGCGGACGCGAATGGCCGCAGACTCGTCGTCCTCCTGGTCGGGGTGGATGGAACCCACGATGTTCAGCGACAGAACACCGCTGTTCGTGCGGGACAGATGGCCAGCGGACAAAGGACGAGACGCCGCGGTGGGAGGTGGAGCAACGAGTGAACTGCTGCGGCGCAGGCTGCTCAGCGCAGCCACCTTGGCCTGCGCGCGCTCACGCTCACGCTGCATCTTGTTGTTGAGCAGCGCGCGCTGCATGTACGGTGCCAACGTGCGTTGCATGAACACCACGCGATCGCGCAGTGCACTCTCCAACGTTCCCACGTGCAGCAACAACGAGCGCACATCCTCATCGCTCGCTGTAGTTGCAGCAGCACCTTCATGGCTGCTCGAGTCGGCCATCTCGTGAATGCTTTCCATTGCTGCCATGTCAGCAGCGTGCATCGTTCCAGCTGCGTCCTCCTGTTGCTTCGCGTCTGAAAGTTGAATGCCTGCGACGAGGTTGGACAGCTGCGCCGATTCGGTCTGATGCTTCTTGTACGCGAGGTAGTACACCTTGAGCAGGTGGAACTGAGACAGCATCGAGCGCAGCGCGTGGATGTGAAGGGACTGCAGAGGAGAGGACAAAAGCGGCGCTTCAGACGAGGAAGACGAAGACACCGGGGGAGCCGGCACGGGCAGCGGCAGGGCTGTCAGCTGCTTCTGCGTGTGCTGCAGAAGCATGGCGAGCTCAAGCGTGACGAGCTCACGCTGCAGATCTCGCTCCTCGTCACTCTGAGTGAGAGGCGACGCGCGCGCTGGATGCGACGCCACCAGCACATCCTTCTTCATGCGAGCAAGCTTCCAGCGGTGTTGCAGCAGCGCATGCAGCGGCGGTGAGCGCTTAATTGCCTTCTGCAGCGCAGCAGCATTCGCCAACGACTCAGCATCCGGCTCCTGTGCCACTTCTTCCTTCACAGGCGCGCGAGTTGCTTCCGTAGCTGTGAGCGCCAGTCCCTGCGGCGTGAGTGCGTGTGCGTGGAAGATGGCGGCCATCTGGCGATTCAGCACACCCGCACTAGCGCTGGTGACATTGGCGGGGCGCTGCACCGGCGAGGAGATGGGCACAGGCGAGGTGGACGGAGATGAATTCACCCGCACCGACGAGGAGGCCGAACGCGGCGAGAACGATAGAGGCGGCGGCTGCCACGCACCCACCTGTGGCGACGGTTGCACCGATCCCCAGTGGCTGTTCGGAGTGGGCGCGGCCGTCGTGGCGGTGGAACCGCTGCTGTTGCACGTTGTGTGCAGCTTGTCCAAAGCCGGCACGTGCAGGTGCTGATGATGCATGTGGTGCACCTGCAACGTGGTCTGCTGGTGGAGTTGCTGCTGTTGCTGTTGCTGCAGCTGGTAGTTGCTCGCCTGCAGCAACTTCTCAGCCGGAGCCGGGGTGCTCTTCTCCACAACGCCGAAGTGGAACGATTTCGGCTTGGAGACACTGCCAGGCGTCACATTGGCGTTCTGCATCGAAGCAGCGCCCTCCTTGCTGGTGGCCACCGGCGACGAAGTGCCCAGGTGCAGGCGAGCCGTTGCGTTCGTCGGCGTGCTGGCAGTGGAATTGGTCGCACTCACGACGGGCGTGGGTCCGAGGCTGCGCAGGCTCGAGAAGCCCAGCACGAGCGGTTGATGAGGTGCCAGTGACGGCGATGCCAGGCCAATCGCATGACTTCCTGCCGGAGAGGACGGGTCGGCCATCAAGGAGTCCTCCGATGAGCTGTGCTGGTCCTGCTCGTTCTGACTGACGCTGCTCGTCGCACTTCGGTGAGGCGAACCAGCCGTGGGTGAACTCATGCGCTCTGCGCCCTCACCAGAGGTGCGTCGCTTCTTGTCCCGGTGCGACTGACGACGCGGACGACGCGACGGCTCATCGAGCACAGGCGACGAGGACAAGGAGCCCACAGAGGGCGGCGTCAGATTGCCCGACGCAGCCGACAACAGCGACGCGCGTGCTGTAGCCCGCGCCGCACGGCGTTCCTCGCGTCGCTGTTCGTGCGCCTGGCGCAGCTGCAACAGCTGCATGGGCGAGAAGGCGTGCGTCGCGTGGGTGCTTCGCGCCTGCAGCGCGGGGTTCGCACCCAGTGAGAGCAACAGCTCGACGAGCTGAGGCGACCCCACTGCCACTGCGTAGTGCAGCAAAGAGAAGCCGAAGGAATCCACGGCGTTGATGCTGTCGTGCTGCCAGAGCGATGAGGATGAGGCAGGCGCAGCAGCTGCTTGCACTGCTGCACTCAAAGCCGTCTGCACAAAGGTGAGCGGCTGCTGCGATGTGACCGCTTGCACGAACATGATACGCGCGGCAGCGCGAGCAGTCGAGCTGATGGGCGACGCACGGTGTGCGGATGGTCGCACCGACGAGCGGAACGGCGAGCGCGAGCCCGGTGTATCCGGAACGGAGTGTGACTGGCCCAGCGGGCCACCCGACGCGCGGCGCTCCTCGAAGCTCAAAGCGCGGGGCTTACCACCAAAGGCCTCTACACCAGAGGACGCGAGCTCATCGAGAACACGGCTGCCGGTTGAATGGCGCTTCGAGCGCACCGGAAGCTGAGACGTGCTGTCAGCCACTGCCGCCGCCGCTGTTGCAGCCGCCGTCGTGGGTGACGGTTCCTCCACTTCCTCCGCGATCATCAAGCTCTCCTGTCCCGCAGCGCCATCATCCGCGCCCCTGACATGCGTCATCAGGTAGGTCTGCAGCAGGTCCTGCAATCCCTGCGACAGCAGCGGGAAGGACTTGAGAACGCCACGCGCAAAGAGCGGAATGGAATCGAAATCAGCGGTCAAACGCACAGCCTGGTAGTGCAGCGGATAGTTGAAGCTGCTCGGGCCACCGCTGCCGCCACTGCCACCCTGCTGGTTCGAGTCCGGCTTGTGCCGTTTGTTAGAGTCATCCTGCCCGCCATCCCGGTCAGGCGAGCCCGGTGCACTGGAGCCAGACGATGGCCTCTTGCCACCGTCGCCATCCTCGTCTGAGTTCCCTCCCTCGTCGCTGTCGCTGTCATCGTCGTCATCCGAACTGTCCGACGTGGTTGCATCTCCTGCGGGCGTGCTGCGCACGTGCGGCGCTCCAAGCTTGTACACGAATGTCGTGGTGAACTTGAGCGCGCCGTTGACGTGCAGCTCCATGTCCACCTCCATGTTGCTGCGCGGGAGAGCGTTCAGACCATCGCACAGGGCGACGCTGGACACACCAGAGGCGTGCAGCAGAGAAGCGGAACTGGGAGGTGGCGGGATGTCGATCAGCAGCTGGCGCTTGTACACGTCGACGCGCGATGAATCCAGGAACTCGCCGCCGAACTTCACCTGCACGCGATCGCTGCTCTTGAACTTCTCGGAGCTGCTGCGCTGCACACTCAGCGTGGCGCGGAACGGCGGCTTCTTGAGCGCCAACGTCCACTGGCGTGGTGAGAGGCTGAATCCCTTGCGCAGACTGCTGCTGCCGAACCCGCCAGCATCGTCGCTCATCACCGAGCTGCTTGCGCTGCTGTTTCCGCGACCACCGCGCCGCTTCTTGTTCGACGAAGGACCCTTGCGCTTCTGGGCGCGACGAAGGGAACTGGACGCGGCGCTCTCGGATGAGCCCGCAGACGCGGGGCCACCACCAAGCAGCGGGAATGCAGGTGGCCGCAGAGCCGCGGCAAGCGTCGAAGCCTGCTGCAACGAGTCCACACTGCTGGATCGGCTCATGTTCGCCGTGACGTGATGCAACTGTGGCACGCCCATCGCCTGCAGTCGCAACGGGTCGTTTGCTGGCGAGTGATCCTGCGACTTGGATGCGTGGCTGGCGTTGCTGCTGTCTGCGCTGCTCTCGTGCACCAGCGGACTGGCAAAGAAGGATGCCGGCACATCCAAGCCAGAGTGCAACAGCATGCTGGTCGTGCTGTCGTGGAAGTCACTGGACAGGAAGTCGGGCGAGCTCACTGCAGGGAGGTCGAGGGAGGAGTGTGTGCTGGTCGTCGGGTGGAGGAGGGAGGAAGGAGGAGGAACCGGAGCGGGCGGGTTCCAATAGGCGCTGTTGAGTGCCCCGCTGCTGTCCGACTGCATCAGGTGAGGCGATTCCATGTGACTCAGTATGTGTGCATCCGAAGCAGTGTGGCCGGCAGCCTGCGACTCGGCCTTGACGGTGATGGGCGAGCGGTGGCCCCGCATGGCATTCCGAGCCGATCCGAATGGACTGTGTGGCTGGTTGGCATGCGCGGAGGTGAAGGGAGGCGGGGTGACACGGCCGCTCATAGCAACGCCGGAAGGTTGCTCCAGCTTCAGCAGGGAATACGCCGGAGCGACCGGAGACGCAGCCAGTGAACGGACGGTGGAGGCACCTGCATGCGCTGATACGGCTGCGGCCGCTGGAGGCTGCTGCGCGATCAGTTCGGACACAGCTGCGGCCGCTGCCTGTTGTTGCTGCTGATGCTGCTGTTGCGGCACTGCAAAGTCAAATTTGCTGTTGCCGCGTGGCTGGGGCGGTCGCCCCGCACTCAGTTGCCCCATTCCATTGGGCGAGCTGTCGAAGCTGAACTGTCCGGTGTGCATGGGAGTGTGGTTTGCACCCTGCTGCGCCGAGTTCAGTTGGGCCTGCTGCATTTGCACCAGCGCTTGCAGCTGCTGAATTTCCTCCTGCATCTGCTGTGGAGACTTCGCGCCGTTGCCAAGGATTCCCGCGGCGGCCAGGTGCGCAGACTGTGGGCTCGCCATGTTTCCCCCCGGAATCCCCGACGTCATCAGCGCAGCAGCAGTCGCACCGGGAGTGAGTATCGGCGAGTTTGCACCCATGGGTGTCATGATGGCGCTGCCGCTGTTGGAGAAGCCCGACAGCGCGGTTGACGAGCGGTTGCTCGCGGGATTGGAGCCAGGATGGAACGGCAGGCCCGCGCCCATCCCAGGCATGCCCATAGACATTGGAGCAACGTTGCCATAGCCGTTGATCATTCCGTTCGCATTCTGCATGCCCATGGCCATGGCGAGCATGTTTGTGGGAGACAGCTGATTGCTGTGCTGCGGCGGTGGCAGCATGGCGGCCAGCGGGTTGCGCATGGAGTGTCGGCCCTGCAACGTCAGATGGCTGCTGGGGCTCGGGAAATTAGCCAAGCTGGCCATCGTGCTCGCAAATAGCGCCTGTTGTTGCTGATGATGCTGCTGGACCAGATGCGACTGCGGGAATAGCGGCATCGGTGCGCCGTTGACAGGCGAAATGCCCTGCAACATCGGCGCGGAAACATTGGACGGCGGCACAAACGGCCGGCCACCGATGGCACTGGGCGAAATCGATGAAGAACTGAAGGGCGACATACTCGCAGCCGTGTAGGACAGCAACGAGGACGCGGTGACCGGCTGCGTGAAAAGCTGTGACGCCGTGAAAGGCGCCGACAGCATGGCCTGCGTGGCAGCGATGGTGGCTGCCGCTGCCGCTGCCGCCGCTGCCGCCCCGTTTGCGAGCTTGTTCATAGCCGCTGCCGCGTTAGCCACGCCGCGTAGGTGCGCCGCAGGCGTGCTGGCCCAGTGTCGAACGGGTGTGACTTCTCCGTGCTTGTCGCGCGTCTCGATCTTCGTGACGAGCAGGTCAGGCGGCACCAGCAGCGCGTAGATGCAGCCACGCTGCAGGAGCATGTAGCGCTGCTTCTGACGGCCAGCAGACCGACCGCCTTTGGTCTCCACGGAGTAGATGAAGCCGCCATCCTGCGACTGCAGGTCCTCCTGCGCCGCCTTGCCCTTCTTCTGCAGGCTGGCCGGGACGGTAGCGCCTTCAGCCGCGCGCAGCCGCAAGCAGAGGATACCGCCGCCAGGATGGCTGGTGAACAGCTCCTTGCTGCCGATGTAGTCCTGCCGAGCAGCGAGTTGCGCCGCAGTGGGGCGCGAGGGAGCAGCAGCGCCGCCCTCGCCGCCCTCCTCGTCCTCCTCCGGCTCCAGCAGAGCAGCCGCTGCCGCTGCTGCCTCCATCTGTTTTTTCCTCTGAATGTACGCTGGGTCGTTGTCGCTGCAAATGAAGCATTCGTTAAGTGCTGCGGTTTTGTTGAGCCTGCGCTTGAGTTTGTCCTCGCTGGTTTTGATCGCGATGCTGAAGGCAGACCGCGCACCCTGACCACCGCTGCTGCCGCCCACCGCATCGTGCACCTGCTGCGTGGTGATGAGGAGGTTGGACGGCTTGTGGGTCACCACTTTGCCGCCCGCATCGGCGAGAAAATAGTGCTCGTACGACATGCCGCCTGGCTTGGCTGCTGCTCGGGCGACGTGGCCGAAAGCGGGAGGGAGATGAAGGCGCCGCTGCCGCGGGGTGCGATCAGCAACAATGCGCCGATCGCACGAAAGAGAGAAAGGGAGAGAGGCAGGGACGGGGGGCAGGTAAACCCTCCACCTGCAGAGCCACAACGACACAGCAGCACAACAGCGGCGTGCA
>Ga0256762_1000083_pt1 | contig 14001 bp, 18 predicted proteins | sample MC6MC0913MT_FD_186052 | JGI IMG/M metagenome (GOLD analysis project Ga0256762, IMG submission 186052) | Metatranscriptome of enriched soil aggregate microbial communities from Iowa State University, Ames, United States - MC6-MC0913-MT... | ecosystem: Environmental > Terrestrial > Soil >...
GGCAACCTCGCGTCGATACCGACGCCATACGCTGATCAGAATAAGGTCTGGATGGCTCCAAGCCTCAGCCCGGCCGAAAGTTATGAGCGATACAAACAGACGGTCTCGCAGCGACTTCCTCGCCTTCCCTTTGCGAGCGGTGGCGGGGTTGAAGGACCGACGCCAACTCTCAAGCAAGCGGCAAATGGCCTGAAAGTAAATCAAGCGACTCGCCAACAGCGAGCCGGCAGCAACGTCACGCCGAGGGGCAACGTCAGGGCAAGGTCCAAGCCGAGATGAGACCACGCAAAGCAACAGAGTCTGCAACTCCATAGGAAACGGAAAAAGTGTCGAAAGCCGAGAAGCGCGCTCGTTCGTGCGCATCTGCAACTGATAGTACAGGTCAAAAGCAGGCTGCCCCGCAGCTACGTCCTTATCAGTTTAAGCCCGGTCAATCGGGCAACCCTTCTGGTAGGCCGAGGGGAAGCCGTAACGTGCTCTCGGAGGCCTTCATTGCCGCTCTGCACGCGGACTTTGCCGAGCACGGCGTTTCCGTGATCGAGAAGGTTCGCTGCGAAAAGCCTGCCGAGTATTTGAAGATCGTCGCGACGCTCGTTCCTCGGGAGATCCAGCTGGACTCGCCAGACATCGATGAAATGACCGACGACGAGGTTCTAGAGGCATTGGAGCAGATCAAGGCCGTAGCCGCGCTCCTGACATGCCAATCGCCAAAAAGGCACTGATGTGCGTATGGAAGCCACTTCCTGGGTCTCGAGTCGATGGACGCGCAAGAGGCGCCAGCAGGTACTCCAAGGTTACCGTCGCCAACCCTAAGATCACCCTAAGGAGAAGAGTCGACGTGTCGCAAAAACTTCGCTTCGACAACACGTCGGCATCCGTATGTCGTCTTGAGTGCCTAATGCCCCAGGACGCCGCGCGATGTGGGTTTCCCACAATTATGTCACCCCCTAAAAAGGAGCGCACTCGATGATAACCACCGGCCGTCAAATCGCGGCTGCGCGAGCGTTGCTTGGCTGGAGTCAGGACGAGCTCGCTGATGCGGCCGCCATGCACGTCAATTCCGTGGCCTACTGGGAGCGGCACGCGATCATCGCCACGGAGTACTACAAGGTCCCAGTCGCCTGTCGGCGTATCCGCAAAGCTCTTTTCACCGCCGGCGTGGAAACCTTCGTGGATCCGTCGCCTGGCGTTCGGATGGTGGAACGGGGCCAGAAATGCCACTATGCAGGTTCGGAACGCAACGCCGACCGCGCGGTTGCCTGAATCAGTCCGCGATGACGGGGCAGGGGAATGGGCGAGGAATTGGATCGCATAAGACAGATGTTTGAATCCCTTTTGGCAGCGCCGGTGATCGCCTTTCCCGAAATCGGCGCCCCAGACTGTCCTACCGCGAAAGGCGTCTACATCATCCACAACGCGACCGGCGTAGTTTATCACGTTGGACGGACGCCCAGCGGATCAAACGGACTACGGAAGAGACTCAACGATCATCTGGTGGGTGGCTCTTCCTTTGCTCGCGCACTCTTTCCTGAGAAGGCTTCCGAACTCAGGAATGGCTTGGCTTCCGGTATCTGATTGTCCCTGATGACAGAGAACGCGCGCTTCTCGAGCATCTTGCCATTGGCATACTCTGTCCGAAGCATTTGGGTCTTTCGGTCAGGGATGATGCGCCCGAGCCGATGTCGCCCTCTGAATAATGACGGAATCTACTCGATGCCATGCTGTTGGATCGTAGCGACCCAGCCCAGCACGCCCGTAATAACAACAAACCAGATCAGAATATCGCCCGCGACGGCGACTCCCCAAAGTGCCAGCCCAGCAATAACTGCATCGGCGGCGAGTACCCCGGCCGCAACGGGGAAGTGCCTTTTGGGGACCAGTAGGTACACACAATACCCGACGACGATCGCTACGATCGTGATAAGCGTTCCTAGTCCATAGATCTGAGAACTGGTCATAGCATCCCTCGGTGCCGGCAGCCTAACTCTTCTTCACCCGCGGCCCGACAAACTGCTCGATCTCAGACGCGGAAATCGCGCCTTGTGGCGGTTGTTGTCCGGCCGGCACATTCAAGACTCTTATGTATGCGTCCTGGCCCGGCTTAAACACGTTGGAAACAACTGATGGCGAATGCGTCGTGTAGGCTGTGTTGCCGACAAAGTTAGTTTGGGACGTTCCTCCTGTGATGATTTGGGAAGTATCAGAAGCGTCAGCTGCGCTGATGATTACAAAATGCGTTCCGCCATTCTGGAGTGTCGTCTCAGCGGCCTTCAGCATTAGATAATCCTGCACTCTCGTTGCCGCGGTATACCCGTTGCCCCGCGCCACGATGCGATACGTGTTATTAGTCATCTGCTGGGAAGCAACGCCGCCAGTGAACCCCATGTCTTGGTAAGGAGTCGCACAGGCAGACGCGATGAGAGCGCAGACAATAGCGCACGAAATGAAACAAGATCTGATCATAAAAATTCTTCCCCGGATGAAAATTAGCAATGGGGCTTTCTCAGTTAATTGACCGCACGCCTCGGTCGTGGATGGAATCGAACGGATACACCCGGGTCTCGCTGTCTCGGCCGGCATATACAAAGAGAAACTGGCGCAAGCAGCCGAGAGTGAACGAGTGGGTAAAGTTTCAACGAGACTTCAGAACGCGCATGGGAAGAGGTCTTCCAAGGATCCCGAAAGCGCGCCACTAGTTCCAGAACACGTTATGGTGACGGTCATCGACTCAAATGACAGTAGAACGGATAACAGGCGGCATTCACTTTTTCGGCCGAGAGGTCTCCAAGTATTGCTCCGAAGCTTGGAGTAGCCGTGGTCCCACCTCCGCCGATGATCCATTTCCTGTCACATCGCTTTCTGCGCTGAGGGCCGCGGCAATGAAGGAACCGCCAGCCGCACGTGGCACAATTGTGTAGGAAGAGATGGTGCTCTTACTGGCATCACTCATCCTACACGCCGTTTTCAGCGATACGACACTGCCGTCTGACGAAACCTGTTTTGCGGACGCAAAGCTTCCCTTGCATACGCTGCCATCGCTCGCCGCAATCAGCAGCGCGGCTTGCTGCACTGTCGAACCCTCATCAATCCGCGCCAGACCAATGATGCTCGGCGCAGTCCAGGCGACCTCCCAAGGCTTCAGATCGGGTGATACTTGCGGCGAGAGGGAAAAGCCCTGGATTCCTGCAGCAGAAAGAACATTCGCAAGGAAAGCAGTCACTTCCGCTTTATGATCGGTTATGGGCGATTGAGCGGGTGCTGGTGGAGCAGAGCTGTCTGCAGAGAAGGGGTTTGATCTCTGATGTTGCAATCTCGCTTCGGCACAAGCTAGTGTCATGTCCAAGACTTTTGCCGAATTGGTCAAGTCGAACTGCAGGAGTTCGCCTGCAGCTTGAATTCTGAGTAATCGCCCCCTCCTAAACATTTGAAAGAGATACGAACTGGTTTCCAATGAGGCTGCGGCGGCATTGGAAGTGATGGCAACGGCAGTCAAGGACATCGCCTGATTGCGATCAACTTGTAACACAACAGGATATTTTGCGCCTTTAGGAATGTTCCACGAAGGATTGGCCAGCCCGATCGTCCAACCTCCCGTCCCCAATCCAAACAGCAACGTCGTGCCGCTTTTGTACGGAACGGATGCCGCGCAGTGACTGAAGGCGCCGGTGTCGTCGTCGCTGTACGCACCGATTGCCCAGCCAGCGTAATTGATTTGCGAAAGCATGGCGGCATGCAATGGAGCGGCGACCACGGGAAGGAACAAAGCGGCCGCAAAAGCTCTCAGGTATTTCATGGATGCACCCCCCGATGGATCCCAGAAAATACGAATACTGAGCATTCTGCTCGCCGCCACGGCAGCGGAAAAGCAGAAACTATGCTGGAAGATCGTGTTTTCCGCTGTTAGATATGTTACCTTTTCTGAGGATAAGATAACGGAAGGTCTAGATAAGACCCGATATTGGCAGGATAAAAGATGGCGAGAACCAATAAAAGCCGAACGCCAGCTCTGGCCTATTACCGGACAAGCTCGGCGACCAACGTTGGGCCCGATAAAGACAGTGAGAGGCGTCAGCGACTCGCCGTTGTCGGGTTCGCAAAGCGTGCCGGCTTCGAACTCATTGCCCAGTTCTACGACGCTGCCGTCAGCGGAGCCGACCCTATTCAAGACCGTCCTGGGTTTGCTGATCTCCTAGACCGCGTTGAAGAGAATGGCGTCCGGACGGTAATCGTGGAAGATGCGAGCCGCTTTGCGCGCGAGCTGATGGCGCAAGAACTTGGCATTACGCTTCTCATCAATCGTGGAGTCCGGCTGCTAACGGCATCTGGAGACGACTTGACTGCGAGCGACGATCCCAGCCGAAAAATGATGCGCCAGATTGCTGGAGCGTTTGCCGAGTACGAGAAGGCCCGGTTGGTAAGTAAGCTCCGCCAAGCCCGTCAACGTCGTCGGAAAGAGCTTGGCAAGTGCGAAGGACGCAAGAGCCACGGAGAATTGAACCCAGCGCTCGTTACAGAGGCAAAACGGCTTCGCCGCGCTAATCCGAAAACTGGTGCGCGGCTCAGCTTGCGAAAGGTCAGCCAAGCGCTTTCCGCAAAGGGCTTTCACAATGAGGAGGGGCGTCCCTTCAACCCAAAGAGCATACGTTCGATGCTGAATGAGGCGTAGCCTCGAAAATCTTCGTCATGCTGGCGGGGCGGGAACATCGCAATTGGGATGTAGCCAAGTAGTAAGCCTCCGAACGCCTTCGCCGGTTGTCGCTCCTACTACTGACGAAATGCTGCCGCAGATACATGGCACACTGAGCATCTTCTTCTTAGAGCGAGTTGCCTCATGCCCAGTGAACAGAAATTTTACGTTCGAGTCTGTCGTCCACGTTTCGAGGTGGCAGCCATCGAAGTTACATGCACAGATCACGACGAGGCGAACTCGTTGGCTGTTTGGAAAGCCGTGGAATTGGATGACAGAGCCTGGAGGCTCCTACCTCACGACGATGATAGCTACTTTCCCCACGTCGAGGAGTGCCTCAGCGACAACGATATGTCTGCGAACGCTGACAAGGAGGATCCGAAGGAAGCCCAAATCGCTGAATTCATGAATTTGGAGCGGGAACGAGATCAACGATATCTGCTCCTGGTCGGGGATCCTACCACCGGAGAAGGAGAGGTTGTCTTTGAGCCGTGGTGCCACTCGCATCACCCGCAGCTTCTTGAGGCCGACCTCTCTGGCGACTGGATCAGCATATTGGAAGCTGTATTCAATGAAGGTGCTAGCGCTAATGAACCCTGGCGACCAGAGCGGAACAGCATCGCAGATAACGATGACTGATCTGTGGGTCGACCCTCGTGCGCAAACTCACGTTTATCCGCCGATCGATGCAGCCGCCCGAATTCGTTAGGCGTGAACGATATCTGCGACGTGCCTATCCTAAAAGCTTTCAGCTCGAAGGATCAAATCTAGAATTGCGCTACAGGATTTCGAGAGTTTCCTCCGTCGGATGGGAGGATGGCGCAATCTTCCGAACCACTCTTTTCGGATGGCTAGTTCGAGAGACCAAGAAAGTGGGAGCGTTTGAGTTTGTATCCTACGACCCCAATGGCTGTTTCGATAACAGCCACATCATTGGTCTTATGGATGCAGACTACGGCTACGAAGCTCGATTGTCCTGTGCTGTCTGCTCCGCATGGGAGGACCTAATAAGCGATGTAACTTCCTTCGGGCCCCTTCTCAGTTTTCAACATGCGTGGATTGCGCCGAATGCTTCTTGCAAAGGCCTGTTTGCGAACGTGTCAGAAAAAATCATCGATAGACACTTTGACGATTACTCTATCCTGGTCTTGTTTCCCTACCCCCTCGAGTACGAGGGTTGCGTCGAAACTCGTTGGCAGGCTCGGGCTGCCGCAATCCGCCAAAAGGCAATGATCCGATATTATCAATCCGCGCTGGGGGTTAAGTTGCTTCCTGGCAGATCAGGGAGAGAGGGATGGCTGTGGCGTGCCTCACCTCGTTTTCACATTGCTCAACCTCGCGCAAGGCGGAATCCATTTTAGAAGGCGGCCGAGTCGCCCCAAGCCGCCTTTCACGATGGACTAGACAGTTTCCTTTCGCGAGAACCACTCAAGGAGCTGATCGCACAACGCCTCGGTCTCCGCCTCGACTTCAAGGCCGCCATCGAGCAGATCACGCATGACGCGGGCCTTAAAGCGGAAGTCCGAGAACCGCTCGATCGGTGCATTCATCAGAGCGGTTACGGCATCGTGCTCGCGGTCGTGGGCGGTCTCATAGGCCGTCCAGGCTGCGTCCTCGCCGCTGAGTTCCATCGCCTGATCGACGGCGGCCCGGTGCTGCTCTGCGATCGGCAGCAATTTCTTGGCGCATTCAAGCGCACCGTGGGCAACGTGCCAAGGGTTCGACGCAGACGGCGGCGGCTTGTCGATGAAGTTACCGAGAGCCTGAGCGTCGTAATAAAGGCGCAGCGGCTTGCTCGGGTCTCTCTCAGGGACAACGCACACCGCGATATCGCGCCAATACGACATAGCTTTGACTGGGGCGATCAGTTCGGCAGGAACGGGCGGCGTCATTTTCAGACGACGCCTGCTGGCGACGGTGTGGGTCTCTATCGCTGCAGCGCAGGCGGCTTTCGCCCTCTCATAGTCCGCATAACGGATGGCGCAAGTCGTCTGTTCAGCCGGGAAAGCGGCTGACGGAAGCACGGCACCGGCAACGGTCGCGGCGGCGGCTTTGAGGGCATTCCGGCGCGACGCGGCGCCAGCAAGTTGCGGGTAAGGTCCAATGTGAGGCATGGCTGGAAAATCCTTAAAAATTGGGTTTCAATGCGTGGGGTTGGAAGGCGCGCTTAGTGCGTGATCCCGGTCAGGATCTCGCTGATGCGCACGATGGCTCGAGCCTCGAAATTGTCGTTCATAACGCCAAGCTCGCCGTTGGAATCCCAGCAGCGAAGTCGCCAGAGCACGACAACATTGCACAGCGCTTCCTGGGACGGATTCTCGATGGCGAAGTCGCAATAGTCGCGAAATAACGCCTCGTAAGCGTCCATAAGCACCTCGTTTTCAATCTCGGTGCGCTCATAGTCTGGAGAGTTTGGTTTAACTTCCCCGCTGATTTCTCCGTGCTGGCGCCACAGGCGTTCGGCGGCGATTGCACGGTCGAAAAGGGGCGATTGATCGCTAGCGTAGCGCTGCGACGTGATATTGCTCTCGTTAGCCTGAAACATTGGGTCGGATCCTCTGTTCGGGTTAGGCCCATGTCAGGTGCAGCAACACCTGCATGGGCTTTCTCTTGACAATTCTTACAATATAAGACACTTTCTTACCTGTCAACGGGAATTATTACAAGGTAAGAAAATGTCTGATGAATTGGTGACGCTCAGTTTTAAGGTGCGGGAATCGCTGAAAACCGAGCTGCAAAAGCTGGCGGACGCGGATAAGCGAAAGCTCAGCCCTTACCTGGCGATAAAGCTCGAGCAGCTTGTCGAATCTGAAAAAGCAAAAAAGCGTGGCAAATAGAGTTCCCGCCGGGACGGGAACAATCGCGCGTCAATCCTGCCAGGGCAGGAAGTCGGCGGCCGTGTTCCCGTCAGAGCGGGAACTCAAAAGGGGATGCAGTCGTCGTCGATCGGCTCGTCGCGAGCGGTGCGCTCATTCAAGAGGCCGAACGAATCCCCCGCAGAATAAACCCCCGTATTATTTGCCCCCGTAATTTCTGCTGGGGTTTGTTCGCCACTGTAGAATGTACGGCGTCGTTTTTTGCCGGAAATGATTCCCCCGAGAAAATGGCGTGCTGTTTCGATCAGAAGCCGTTTCCGGAACAGTTTTTCAGACCCAGCGGCAGCAACAGATCTAAGGGATTTTTCAAGAAGTTCTGGAGCTCTTTGGACTAAAATCAGTGTGGTTCCAAATTCGGTTAAACCCCTCGTCATGGTCGAATCAAAGAGTCCTGCCGCAGTTCGGAAATCGACGGATCGCGTTGGCGGCGTTAGTCGGTAATTAGCTGGCGTCGCCTCGAAAATAGTCCCAAATCCCATGCCAGCTAGGTTGAGATAGTCCGCGTAGAGAATTGATGCTGCGCCCATGAACTGCCATGTAGCATTAGCATAACCTTTTGACCTGAAGTCGGTCTCGCAAATCACTTCAGGTTGGAGCGTTTCGAAAAATTCGCGCTCTCTTTTGAACGGACCGCCAAAGTCAACCGCAATTCTGAATTGCTCCGGCGCCATAATGTAGGCGGTTAGTGAATCAAAACCGCCGCTAAAGTTGAGGCCGAACCGCGCTCCAGGAACGCGAGGCTCTACGGAGCTTTCTCTGCGGATAGTCGCCTTCGTGCCGGCCTCTAAACCTTTGGCGCAGCGATCTGATATCGGAAATTGGAATTCGATTTCGTTGTAGTCGGTGCCAAGGAGTGTAGCCACCGCAGACGCGACGCAGTCGGAATGCACGTGGAAATCCTGCGGCACGGTGAAGTAGATTTGGTTTGACGCCTTCTCAGCCTTGATATCGATAAAGAGACGACCATCCGCTATCGTAGGCATCGAAACAACGACGGCATCTGTCATCAACGTCTGTTCTGTCACCGATGAATTCATCGCAAATTGCAGGTCATGGTTCGTCGCAATAATTACAACGCGCGAAGGCGGCCGTGCTGGCTGACGCACTCATAGCGTTTTTCAAGTCGAATAGAGTATTCAGGAAGAAGCTAACGGATCTGAGTTGGTTAGGTTCCTAGTCGTCTGACCGGACCGATCAATGACCCAAAGATCATTAGTGAAATAATCAACGATGTGACCCGGCGCTTCCGAACCTCTTATTCCAACAGTTCGTTTAATGCCATCCGTCGCTAGGTTGGCGGCCCTTACGTGACGGCTGATCGCGTACATCGTATCCTCGGGCAAATAGGCCTCAATGATGTCCCCGGCCCTTCGTTGATCATCTGTCATGGCCGCGAACTGCAAGACTCGCGACGATTTCCGAACAGCGTTTGCATAATAGGCCCAGGGTTTTCGATACACAAACGGGGTTCCCGCTACTTCTCTACTCCGATCGAGATCTCGATGTGCGGATTCAAATATCTGGATGGCGGCATCAAGGTGAGCCTGAGATCCTTGGACCGCCATGCTACCGGATGGCTTCATTCGATAGATACCTGACGTGGACATCGAAGGTACGAAGCAGTAGCCGTGCCGCAAGATACGCATCCATAGATCGTAATCTTCGGCCTGTTTTAGTTCTTCGTTGAATCCGCCGAATTGACGAACAACATCCACACTGATGAGCGGACAGTGGCAAGCGAAAGGACAATCTCCAGCGGCAGTGATGAAGTCAACAACCCGCATATCTTTCTTGGGATCGCTCGCCTTGATTTGGGAATAGCTCGCGCTTTTTGTGATGACGTGGCAGTAGGCGCCGGCGACGTGGGGCTGGCCAAATTCCATAAGAGCCAGCAACCGTTTCTCAATCGCATCGGTATGCAGCATGTCGTCCGCATCGAGAAACTGCAAATACTCTCCCCTAGCCGCGTGGAGGCCGGTATTGCGTGCCGAGGCAAGCCCCGCATTCATCTCGTGCCCAATGATGCGAAACCGCTCGTCCTTTGTGACGAACTCTCGAGCGATACTCTGAGACCCGTCCCCTCCGCAATCGTCGATGAGAATACACTCCCAATTTGCGTAGGATTGTGCGGCGACAGATTCGAGTGTCCAGCGGATATACTTTTCGTCCCGAAAGAAGGGGACGACGATCGTCACAAGCGGCCCTTCTGTCCCCAGCCCCAATGTTGTCGACAATTGCTCGACCGCCGCGCCGCCCGCCGATTTTGGACTTTCGACAATCTTATGAGCAGCCGGCGTGCGCCCCAACGCCCCGCGAACCCAGCGCAGGATTTTGCGCCTCATTACACTCCCCCGATAATCTCCAAGCGGGGATAACGGTAACACGCATGTTGACTAAAACAAGAAAAGAAGTCTCTTTTTGGGACAAATCCGCATTGGAGGGGAGCAACGAAGATGTTCAGAACGCTGCGCCTCCGCGCCAAAGCGATTTTTTCACGGCACGAGCAAAAAGCGGTTTCAAAAGGATCGAATTGCGTCGACATTTCCCCTGGGGAGACGTTCGACGAACGCTTGAAAGAACTTATCTACTTTTCTCTACCGAAGTTTGAGGATGATCCCGTTAGCACACCAGAATCCGAACGGGTGGGACTCAGCGAATGGCTTTCTGATTCCGACCGCCATTAGAGCACCCGGCACGGATGGGCGTAGTCATTGAGCGTCGACTTTTTCCGGCGCAATACTTGACCATAGAAATGCGAGTTGCCCTCGATCGACAACTCACTTGCCCGTGCGCCTGAACATACCGGCAAACCTGCGAAGCGGCGTTAGCCCACCATTGTTTTACTCACTCACTTGCACTTTCCTTTGCCTTCAACGCCGGTGCTCAGCGGGCGGTCAAATTCATCACATTCGCTGATGCGCCTCGTGGAATTCGGGATGACGAAGCAAGATTTGTTGAGGTGTAAAGCGCAACGATCAAAATGCTGTGGGTAAGGCTAGGTTTAGTGGCGAGAAATATCATTCATCACCACGACAAATTCTAAATAATGTTCAACACTCGCGACGCGAATGTATGGTCGATTTAGTGTTGGAAGCCGGATTAGAATGACACCCACGAAACCTGCTATGCTCGATACTGAAATTGAGGTCTTTGAGAAACACTACTCAAGTGCCTCGAAAATTATCGAGTATGGAGCCGGCGGGAGCACTTATTTCGCAGCCTCTGCCACCCCTGCCAATGTGGTCTCCATAGAGGCCGACCCGGATTGGATAGCCATCCTGAGAGAAAATCCAGTTGTACAATTGGCAGAGGAAGAGAAGCGTCTCGAACTTGTTCACGTTGATATAGGACCAGTCGGGCGCTGGAGCTACCCGGTCGACGACAGCCGCAAAGACAACTGGCCGATGTATTCCAAGGCACCGTGGCAATGCGCGAAAGTTGTACCCGACCTAGTCTTTGTTGATGGCCGGTTTCGGCGCGCATGCATCATGAAATCGATACTCGAAACGGTACCGGGAACGACAATCATGGTGCACGACTTTTGGAACAGAGATTACTACCACGATGTGCTTCCGTTCCTGGAATGGCTCGAAAGCAAAGATACACTGGCTGTATTCCGCCGGCCCGACACCATTGATGCGACTAAGGCTCGAGCCCTGCTCGAAGCCAGCCATTTGGATAAGCGCTGAAATCGCAGATGTCCTACTTGCGTGCAGCCTCAGCATAGGGCCTCGACTTGAAGATCTTGCGGACAAGGCCATACTTGCTTGCTGCCAATATTCTTAGCTTTATCGAAAGTTCATCTGGCCGCAGTTCGAGTGCCTGCCGAAGTATCCGGCGCGCTTGCTTGAATTCGCGCTTTCGGATGTGATCTTCAGCGAGGCAACGCAACTCGTGGGCACGATCAACTGCGGTCGATCGCGTTGTCGCTCGCGCCGGAGATGAGGTAGGCTTTGCCACTGGCGCAACCACGTCGGCGGGCGTAACCGGTTTAGGCGGTGGCGGAGGTGATACCGCCGCAACATCGTCGAGAGCGTCCAGCAACGCTGTAGACAGCAAAAGTGGGTTGTGTCGGCCCGTAGCCTCGTTTGCTTTCAGAACCTTCATGATCCACGAGATGAGCTGGTTCTTTTGAGCTGGCGTCGTCTTTTTAATGTCGACGAAAATTTCGATGAAGTTACGGTCAACTTGGGTGAGAGGTGTCCCCAAAATACGCTCGAATTCCTGGAAAATCAGATCTTTCCGAACGTCTTTTTGGACGTTGTTATGAAGGCTCGTGATCTGACCCGAATGCTTCCGATAATAGACCATTGGAATTCGAACTAGCGAACCCTTGAGGTCATTCTCCGCGATGTTTCTCCGAATCCAATCGCAATCGATGCCTCCACGAAGGGATTCATTAAAGCGCTTCTTGAAGCGGCTCTTGCGAAACGTGAATGCAGGGAAAGGTAAAGGCATGCCGAACAGCGCCTCTATACCGAGATCCATAATTATTGGGGACTGGCGGCGCTGAGCACGGAATGGATTGCTCTCTTGGAAAAGTAGGAATGAGAAACAATCCAAACTGGGATCACTCTCGAAAACCTTCAAGGTATGAGATATTCGGCCTGGCAAACTGATGTCATCGACATCAGAAATCAAACATATGTCGTGAACTGCCGCATCGAGAGCAGCATTTAGAGCTGCTCCCCGCCCGGGTGCCGGACTGCGCAACAAAGTCAGGCGCTCATCGTCACCAAACAGCTCCCTGATCTTCGAAAAGGTATCATCGCTTGAGCAATCATCGACAAAAACGATCTGCGAGTCAGGCAGCAATTGCCGTCGCCACGACGTAACATAATCAGTCAGAAACTCTGATGCGTTCTTGGCCGTCGTTACAATACTCACCGGTTGCGGCTTAGCCGTGGGAGCAGGTGTCATGGCCTTGTAAGCGAGATAAAACTCCCGCGGCGTCTGTACGATTTTACCCGTGCGTGCGTGGATATTGAATGCCTCGGGCTGCTTGTAGACTACAAAGGCTCGATTAGCGTCCTGCTTTTTCCGCTTTATCTCGTCGCTTACGTTGTCCGCTGCATAATCGTGACGCAGGACCGCCGACGGTTCATATAGAAAGGCCACGGGCCCGAAGAATGGCCACATCTTTGCGCACAGCTCGACACCCTCGTGTCCAGCAAGAACCGGATGAAACCCACCGTATTCTAGAAACTCGTCTCTACGCCAAGCCGACACGCCTTCGCACGTGATCAGCGCAGGTATTCTAATATTTCCGAGGTCGTAGTGAACTGGGATAGGAGCACCGGCCGTCAACGGTGCCACCCGTCCGCGCACAGCAACGGCTTCCGTCTGTTTCAAACAATTTACAAGCGACGAGATGCAGCCTGGTTCGGCGATGCCATCGTCGTCGAGAAAGACAACATATTTACCCTGTGCCCAGCGTGCGCCAAGATTCCGACCACCGGAACATCCAACCTGAAATGGGGGTGTTACAAACTTGAAACCACTCAAAGCTTCGCTAGCCTGGGTCAACAAATCTGAATTGCCGTTGTTGACGAATATGACCTCGGCTCCGGTTTCGGTTGCTTGATGCGCCAAACACGTCAACGCAGCTGGTATGGTCGGCGACGTTCGATAGCTAACGACAACAATCGAGATCTCTGGATGCTTTGAAACGACCCCATGCTCGAAATAATTGGACGATTCAAAAACCGCCTCGTCAAAACCATCAAGGATGCGATCGACGTCTTGATTGCGCCCCTCGGCAAGAGCTCGGTAAGCATCCGCGTAAGCCTTATTGGCCCCCGCTGCCTTATTGTCAGCAGCCAATCTGACAAGATCGCCCATCCTTTGCCCCCTTGTGCTGGTGGAAGGAATTAGACGGCTTGCCACAATTAGGTCAAGTTTGAAGGAATGGCGCTAGCGACATTCGAGTTGATTAGTCCAAAACCATAGCGTTGGTGATACTCTTTAGACCCGTTCAAATCGTAGTGCGATATATTTGCCGCGGAGAAAACTCGCTACGGCTGGACCAATCTTCAGGCCAGACAACATTAGGCGTGGGAACAGAACCGGCGAGTTACACAGGTGCTCGAGATTTGCGGCACAACCGGATCGGCGCTCACCAACAAAACTGACAACCGGCATCGCTCAATGTCGTTCGGCATGGGGCATCGCGTCCAGAGTACGACACTTGGCCTTGGATTGAGTCTTGAAAGGCTTGAAGGTCCATGTCCCAATTTGTCTGCTTCTTTCACGGTGGCGCGAGTCGACAAGATCTGGCCAGTATTGTTCTGACACTCGAACTAACTAATTGAATCTCTGTCCCGCGAACGGAGCATGAATAGTCAGAATAGATCTTGAAACCATTGGGGCTGCTCATGCCTTCTAAGCAGAGGGTCGCAGGTTCGAATCCTGCCGGGATCGCCAATGCCTGAATAAAAA
>Ga0256762_1000130_pt1 | contig 12286 bp, 9 predicted proteins | sample MC6MC0913MT_FD_186052 | JGI IMG/M metagenome (GOLD analysis project Ga0256762, IMG submission 186052) | Metatranscriptome of enriched soil aggregate microbial communities from Iowa State University, Ames, United States - MC6-MC0913-MT... | ecosystem: Environmental > Terrestrial > Soil >...
AAGTCCAAAACTGGAGAGAGGCTGCCTCTTTTGCTTGCACTGACCGTCTGCATCCACATTCGCTAAAAATGGTGGATTGCCATACCCCATTTACGGTATTTGCAAATACCCCATCGACGGCCAAAGTCTATCCGCATTCGAAACCGAAACAAAAAGAAGCGCCAGCTGGGGAGATCGGAATGATTAGGTATCTAGCTTGTATCGCCAGTTTGATTGTCGCCGGTTGTTGTGCTCCAAGTGGAGCCAACTATGATGGAGACAAGGCCAGCGGATTCAACTCGCAAGGAGCTAAAGGGGTTATCACAGCACGGGTTCTAGGTTCTCAGCCATCACAGGAGGTGCCTCCAATCATAAAAGCAGACAAGGATCTTGCTGCATTATTTGACAAAGGCGGGAAGTGCGGGCCTCCCAAAGACCCTGAGCCTAGCCGCACTCGTCCGGGTGGCAGGCCATATGTTGGTCCTGTCGCGGTGACTTTTTTAGTGGCGGCCTCAACCTTCGCGATAGATCGATGGGCGCAGCATCAAGATAGAAAATTTGAAGAATTAAAAGCTGCAGCGTCTGTCGACGAGTCAACCCAAATCTTAGTTTCACCGGATCTGTTTCTCAATGGCAACTGCCTTGTATATATGCGATTCGCTACGGATCCCAAAACCAAAGAGAACGTGTCGACCGAGGAGCAGATGGGCCTGGTGGTCGTGATGAAAATTCATGGACCAAATTTAGATAGCCTGGCTGCTTTATTAGCTGATAAGGAGCGCGCGGCTGACTATTTCACAGTCCAGCCAATTTTTGTTCGTGCGCGAAACAGTATTGCTATAACAGCGCCTGGGAAGCCAATAAAAGTGTCCGTGGGTGTAGCAGTCAAACAAATCGGTGTGCTTAATGGCATACCTACGCTGATGGCCATCGGCGAGGCAGCTACAACCGTCACCGGCGTTCCACTGACGGGGGAAGCTCTGTGTGCTGACGAAAACTGCGATGTAAGCTCGATCATTCCAATTCCTGCTTCTAAAGGAACCATTGTGCTGGGTGTGGCAGTTACAGAAACTGGCAATGTGGGATTCAACATTGACCGCAGGCAGGCCGAAGTCAAGGCTATCGCGGCTGCGATCGGCCCAGTGGTTGGGCAGATCGTCCAGGATCACTTCAAGCGGGAGAGTGAGAGATAGCGTCATCTTCACTGTCAGATCTCCAGAGGAAGGCCTTCAGCAGAGCTTGTTTATGAACTTGGCCAGAGAGCGGCCATCGTAGCGGGTTGCCAAGCTGCAGGATGCGAGTCCCCTACGCCGAGAGTAGCCGGCCAAATACAACACCCCCCGCCGGGAGATGCCGTGCGGGGGAAGGTCACTACGGCTACCGGCGCATCACAGCCGTGTTGCGCCAGACGGGGCAGTGCGTGAACCACAAGACGGTGCAAAAACTGATGCAGACGCTTGGGCTGAAGTCCTTGGCACGTCCGAAGAAGTATCGTTCGTACCGAGGCGATATCGTTCGCGTACCTGCTTTCCCTGACACCCACCTGCCTTATGACTCCAGACCAACAACTCCTGCACGCGGCAAGCAAGAACGACACCGCGGCCATCGAACAGGCGCTTGCGCTGGGCGCGTCCGTGCACACCCGCAACGACTTCGGCGGCACCGCGCTGTTCTGCGCCGCCACTGACGGCGCGGCCGATGCCGTCCGCGTCCTGCTCGCGCACGGCGCCAACCTGTCCAGCCGCGCCGGCCACGGGCTGACCGCGCTGCATCAAGCCGCGAGCTGGGACCGCGAAGCCGTGGTCGCCTTGCTGCTGGAGGCGGGCGCCGACGTAGACGCCGTCATGGATGACGGCGGCACGCCGTTGATGGCTGCCGCGGCGCGCGGCAACCTGAAGATCGCGCAGCTGCTGCTCGCCCACGGCGCCCAAGCAGACCTGCGCGACAACGAAGGCTGGAACGCCTGGGCCTGGGCTACCGAAAAAGGCGCCGACGAGCTGGCCGACCTTCTGGAAGAAGCTGGCGCGGAACCCGCGTTCCCGGGGGAGTAATCGGAAAGCCGGCGCGTGGGATCGACCTGCCTATATTTGGATTTGAGGCGGACGAAAGCTGATCCGTTTTTGAATCTCGGGGGGCTGTATTAATCGCGCATGATTAAACAGTCCGATTGAATATCAACCAGATAATCTTTGACCCATAAATTTCGTCGGAATTGATTTAAAAAAAGATAATCTTCGTTGACTGCCACCCATCCATTAAGTAATCTGAAAATGTGAGTTAAAGCTCACCATATCTACAAAGCTACCCTCATCCCTAATACGATTAGGAGCTCGACCATGAAGAAGCAGCTTTTGATGATTGGCCTTATCGGTTCGATGGCCTTTTCGGGGGCCAGCATTGCGGCCGATGCGAAAAAACCGCTGGCCTTGTGGGATTGCCAGGATTTCCTGGGCGTCCAAGAAAGCTATCGGCCCATCGTCGTCAGCTACGCTGAAGCCCTCAACCACAAGGGCAAGCCCGAAGAAGCCGTTCTCAATGTCGAAGGCATCACCACCAAGACCCCTCTTTTGGTGAAGCACTGCACTGAAAATCCAAAAATCAAACTGCGCGACGCTCTCGTCGGCATGAATAAGCAGTAATCGCTGCGGGCCTCATCTGGAACTTGCGTTACAGATGGGGCCAAACCGCTTTGCCCAGGCCGCTCTTGCGGCCTTTTTTGCGCACTTAAACGCGGATGGCCAATCGACGCGTTTGCATTGTGCGCAACGCCGCACACACCACAACCGCCACGCCGCACATCAGCAGGAAATAGAACAACGCGGGGTCAGATCCGCCCGACTTTCCTGACAAGTCCCGAAATTTCGCCACGACGGTAATGCCCAGCAACTGGCCGAACTGTTTGGATAGCGTTGCAATGGAAGAGGCATCCCCGGATCGCTCCGCCGGGAAGATGCTCATGATGACTGCCGTCACGGAGGCATTGGCAAAGCCGTAGCAAAGGCCGGCAAACGCAAGTGCGGATATCGCCCAAGGAAGCGATGCATTGCGCTCGGCGATGTAGGCCACGCTGCCCAGTCCAAGGATCGAAAGTCCGGCGAGCAAGAAGGCTACGTTGGATCTTTTGGCGGCCAGCAATGGCTCCGTGATGAAGCACGCGAGAAAGCCGGCCGCCGCCATCGGCAGGCAGCCCAGTCCAAATACCAACCCGCTTTGGCGCAAGTCGACCTGAATGAAATAGGATGCCCACAGCATCGAACCGACGATAGCCGCGAACGTGAACACGCCCACGCATACCTGCGGCGCCATCGCCAACCCACGCATCCACGTGTCAAGCCGCAGCGCGGCTTCGCGTTTCACAAGCAGCCAGATGATGAGCGCGGCGGCCAGCGCGTAGCAGAGCATGGCCCAGTCATACTGGCCTACAAAAACCGCAACCGCCGCAAGCATGGCGGCCACCGCCAGCTCACCCAGAATCGAAGGCCTGCGTGCCGTGCTTGGCGGCGCGGCTTTTTCACGAATCCGGAAGCCGACAAAGACGATAGGAATCGTGGCAAGAGCGGTCACCCAGAAGATTGACCGCCAGCCCCAGGCATCCAACAGCATGCCGCCCAACACGGGTGACAGACCAAAACCCGCCATCCCGGCGGCGGACCAGATACTCATCGCCGCCGCTAATTTGCTGGGAGGCGTGTGAGAGCGCAACAGCACAAGCGCGGATGGCGACAGTAACGCGGCGAATGCGCCTTGAACAAAACGCAGGCCGATCAATAGCGCTTCAGCGCTGACCAGCGCACAGAATATTGACGTGACCGCGAACCCCGTCATGCTCAACAGGAAAATCCGGCGCGCGCCCAGGCGGTCGCACAGCGCGCCGCCGGGCCGCAGACCGGCAATCCGCGCCAACAGATAGCCCGAGATAATCCACTGCACTTGCGCGGCGGTGAAGTGCAGGTCCGATGCGATATGCGGAAGCGCGAGGCTCACCGCGCCGCCCATCGACGCGCCAACATACGTTGCCGCCGCGGCGCCGACGACCACCAGTTTCTCGCTGGCGCTTAACCGAGGGGCGGGCGGCGTTTGGATCATTGGCGTCCTCAATGACCAACGGCGGTCAGGTCATGCGGCATAAAGGTTGTATCCCATCGCCTTCGCCACGGCCGCCACCATCAGCTGCCCCCGGACGCTATTGCCCACGGGGTCCAAAGGCGGCGAGAACGCAGCAATTCCCATCTTGCCTGGCACAACAGCAAGAATGCCGCCGCCAACGCCACTCTTTGCCGGCAGGCCAACCGTATAGGCCCAATCGCCAGAGCTGCCGTACATGCCTTCCATGGTCATTTCCGCCAAAAGAAATGGGGCATTGGCAGCCGTAAGCACACGTTCTTTGGTGATGGGATTGACGCCCTTGCCAGCAATCGTGGCGCCCATCGTCGCCAACTGCACGGTGGATACCAGCGTTGAGCACTGACGCGTATAGACGTCGCACGCCTCCATGGGGTCGCAGTACATGGCGTCGGCCGAGTACAGCAGCCAGGCAATCGCGCGATTATGGAAATTCGTGCTTTGCTCGGATTGGTTGACGTCGTGCGACATCTCAAGCTTTGCGCCGGCAAGCCGCGACTGCATGTCGAGGATGCGCGTCCAGCGTTCTTCAACGGAACTTGCCTTGATGACGCTTGTGGTCGACATCGCGCCGGCGTTGACCAGCGGAGACAAAGGCTTGTCGCCATGCAATTCCAATGCAATGACCGAATTGAACGGCAGTCCGGTCGGGTCCGCGCCTATCTTTTCCTGTACGGCGTCCGGCCCCACATCCTCCAAGGCCAGCGCCAGGGTGCAGACTTTGGAAATTGACTCGATGGCGAACGGGTAGTCGGTGTCGCCGGCGGCGAAGGCGTCGCCGTCGACGGTCACGGCGACGACGCCTGACAGGTCGGACGGCACCTTTGCCAGATAGGGAATGTAGTCAGCGTTGGCGCCGCCTGGCGCCGCGTGATGTTGAGCGTAGGCAGCCGCCACCGCCGCCTTCAGCGTATTGAGATCAATAGCCATGAGAATCTCCGGCGATCACCGGGAAATCCGTTTATCGGATTTCCCGGATTCACCTATCAGGTTCTGGAGGAAGGCGAGCCCGCCGAGCCGCTTGCCGCCGGCGAAGCGCTGCTTGTAGCCACGGGCGTACCCGTCACCGTTGTGCTGGGTACCGTCTTTTTTTCCTGCCAGGTGAACGGCGCAAAATCACTGTCCGCATCACGCCAGCCGGGTTTGCGCACCATGTAGATCAAGAACGGAATGATGCAGAAGAAGACGGTCAAGCCCACCAGTATTTCAACGTACGTGGAGGGGCTGCCCACGGAGATCTGACTGGGCGGAATGAAGCTGAAGACAAACGCCAGCAAGGAACCGACGAATCCGGCGCCACCGATGATGTACATCCCCATGTCCCCGCCCGGTATGCGGTAGGGCCGCGGACGGTCGGGCTGGCTGCGGCGCAGATAAATTGCCGCGGCGAACATCAACAGGTACATCACCAGATAGAGGATGACCGTCAGCTGGCTCAGCATCTGGTACACCGCCTGCACCGAAGGCAGCACCACGAACAGCGTCGCCAACAGGCTCACGATGACCGCCTGAAGCAACAGGATGTGCGTGGCCATGCCGTGCGAATTGGTGTGTTGCCACCACCGCGGCAAATAGCCCGCCTTAGCCACCACCAACAAGCCGGACGATGGGCCCGCCACCCAGGTCACCACACCCGCAAGCACCCCAATGGCCAAGGCGACGGCGACGACGGGACCCAGCCAGGCCACGCCAGCCCACTTGAACATGTCGTTGTAGGCCACCAGCAGACTCTGTGTGAGGTTGATGTCTGACTGAGGGATGACAAACGCAATCGCCAGCGTACCCAGCACGAAGATCAGCACCGTGCCCACCGCCGACAACATGATGGCGATGGGGTAGTTGCGTTTCGGGTTGTCGACTTCCTGGACGTGGATGGCGTTCATTTCCATGCCGGCATAAAACAGGAAGATGCTTGCCGCCAGCACGATGTTGTCAAAGTTGGTGAAGTCGGGAATCACCTCACCCCAAGACAACTTGATTTGCGGCGTGTTGCCCGCAAACAAATACGAGAACCCCAGCACGATGAGGATAATTGCCGGAATGATGGTGCCGACTATCCCCCCCCACTTGGACACCTTTGCAAAGGTCTCCACGCCACGGAACGCAATGAATGTGGCTAGCCAATAGATGCCGAGCACGATGGCCAGGATGAAGTACTTGTTGGCGGACAGAGCTTCATCCCATCGCTGGTCCGGCCCGATGAACGCCAGGGATACCGCCCCGAACGTGAGCGCGGTAGGAAACCAGACGGTGACCTCGACCCACAACATGAACATGGCGAGGAAGGCCAGGCGTGGCCCGAAGGCCTCGCCCACCCAGCGGAAGATCCCGCCTTTCTCGGACCATCCCGTTGCCAGTTCAGCTGCAACCAGCGATACGGGAATCAGGAAAAATACCGCGGCAAACAGGTAGTAGAAGATGGAGCTCAAACCGTATTCGGCTTCTGCCGGCAAACCACGCAGGCTGACCACCGCGACGATGTTCATGATCGCGACGGTGCCGATTCCGAGTTTCTTGAGCGACGGCTTGCTCACCGCTTTGTTTGGAAGCGAGTCAGGCATAGATCATTCCCCCAGAATGGAGATCTATTGACGATCGTGTGGGATAGCTTCAGACCAGGTTCAGGTGTGGTTGAACCCTTCTTCACTGGCGACGCCGTGCAACGACGGGTGCTCAGCCAGATAGGCCAGTGCGCCCTTCATGTCCTCGATCAGCAGCGCTGCGAAATCCATCTCGAACCCGCGCCGGCACATGATGCGCATCACGACGGTGTCAGACATCTTCCCGTTCAGTGCGAATGCCGGCACTTGCCATCCCCGAAGCCGTAAGCGCTCGGACAAGTCGTACAGCGTGTAGCCGATCTTTGCGCCTTCCTTGATCTTGAAGCACACGGCGGGAATGCCTTCTTTCGGATCGCCACTGCAGATCATCTCGTAAGGCCCCAGCTTGGCGACTTCTTGCGCGATGTAAGACGCGACCTGATAAAGCGCGGTCTGCACTTTGGTATAGCCTTCCCGGCCCAGGCGCAGAAACTCGTAGTACTGGGCAATGACTTGCCCCGCAGGCCGGGAAAAGTTGATGGCGAAGGTGCCTACCTGCCCGCCCAGGTAGTCCACGTTGAACACGAGTTCGTTGGGCAGCGCCGCGGCGTCGCGCCAGATGACCCAGCCGCAGCCCAGCGGCGCCAGGCCGAACTTGTGACCCGATGAGCTGATGGATTTCACGCGAGGCAGGCGGAAGTCCCAAACGATTTCAGGCGCGACAAACGGTGCAAGAAAGCCGCCGCTTGCGGCGTCGATATGCATGTCGATGTCCCAGCCCTTGTCCTTGTGCAGCTTGTCCAACGCCTCGTGCAGGGCCAGCGGAAACTCGTAGTTGCCGGTGTACGTCACACCGAACGTGGGCACGACGCCAATGGTGTTTTCGTCGCAGGCGGCGATCATGCGCTCGCGGTCCATGAACAGCTTGCCGGGCTCCATCGGGATTTCTCGGATCTCGACATCCCAGTAGCGCGCAAACTTGTGCCAACACACTTGCACGGGACCACAAACAAAATTGGGCTTGTCGGTGGGCTTGCCCGCGGCCTGCATACGTTTGCGCCAGCGCCACTTCATGGCCATTCCGCCCAGCATGCATGCCTCGGACGACCCAATGGTGTTGGTGCCGACCGCCTGGCCGTTCGCGGGCGTGGGGGCATTCCAGAGGTCCGCCATCATGTTCACGCAACGCAAATCGATGGCGGCCGACTGCGGATATTCTTCCTTGTCGATCCAGTTTTTGTTGATCGACAGATCCATCAGCTTGTGGACGTTTTCATCGTCCCAAGTCTGGCAAAAAGTCGCCAAATTCTGACGTGCATTTCCGTCAAGATACAGTTCGTCGGTGATGATCTGGTATGCAACGTCTTCCCGCATCTGGCCTTTGGGAAAGACCTTTGATTCCGCGACGTGCCCCATGACTTCCGAGCCAAAACGGGAATCGAGGGAATCGGACAGGCCCGGAACGGGCGGCTTATCTTGCATGGTCTACCTCTCTTGCGATCTTCGTGGAAACAAGCACTAAGCAGTGCAGCGAACTACCCGAAAATTTGAAGATGGTGTGCGGTCATGCAATCCCCGAATCCGAGCTGGGGATTAATCCTGTTGGCGGTACGACGCGGGCGCCGCGCCAGCTGGGACGTAAGTCGTTACGTGAGCTGACAGGAAGATTACAGAAAAATTCTAAGCAACTTAGATAATATTTTTACTAATTATTGTGTCTTTTTTATACAATCGTTCCAAATAGTTTAGTTCCGGAACCATGAACTTAAACTGTGTATGATTTTTTCGCCCTTTCTGGCGGTTTGATAATCGAAGGACACCCATGCAAAAGCGTGATTCGCACTTCCTCAAGCCGCCAATTGGCTTGCTCCTGTCCGTCGGACTCATTACGCTCGCGCCGCTCGCCGTGGCAGATAACAGTTTGCCGGCACTGATGCAGGTGCCGGCAGATAATTCAATCGCGTGGAATGCGCCTGCGAACGGGCACATTACCTATGTGTGCCAAACCCTCCGAACGGATGGCGCCAAGCTTGCCTGGATAATCAAATCTGCTTCGGCCACGCTCGGTAATTCAAGCGAACGCCTCAGTGGCACCTACACGAGCCCACCAGAAACCTGGAAAAGTGCTGACGGGTCGGCATTGACGGGTATGGAAATCGTGCGCGCGCACTCCGGCGCCGATCGGCTCTATGACCAATTGGTCCTCGCTAATCCTTCCGTCGGCGTGGGAATACTGACGGGCGTCACCTACATTCAAAGACTCGTCAGCGCAGGCGGAGCGCCTCCCCAAGTACCGTGCGCGAATTCGAATGTTGGCGAGCAAATCAACGTGGCGTATCAGGCAAATTACGTCTTTTGGAAGCCAAACTAGGTTTCACAACGTGAAGGGCCGGCGCCGCTTCGCGAGCGCCCATACCGGGCGGAGTAAAATCCGCTCCCCATGCGCTTTTCTGACTTCGAACTACGCCTCGCGGCCCTTGGCGCCCAGCCCACTCATCGTGGACGGATCGTGCGCGCCTGGCTGAGCGGGCAAGCGTTCGATAGCGACACGTGGCGGCGGCGCTTCGACAACTTCCTGCCGCTCGCGGTGCGTGATGCGCTACCCGCGCTGACGATGGAACTGGACGGCCTTGCCCGCATCCACGCCGAACATGCTGGCAGCGACGGCTCGCGCCTGCTCCTTTCGCTGGCCGACAGCCAGATGGTGGAAAGCGTGCTGCTGCCGCGCGACGGGCTGTGTGTGTCCACCCAGGTTGGCTGCGCGGTGGGCTGTCTTTTTTGCATGACGGGCAAGAGCGGCCTGATCCGCCAAGTCACCAGCATGGAAATCCTTGCCCAGTTTGTGATGGCGCGGCGTCTGCGCGCGGTGAAGAAAGTCGTCTTCATGGGCATGGGCGAACCGGCGCACAACCTCACCAACGTGCTCGAAGCCATCGACCTGCTCGGCACGGAAGGCAACATCGGCCACAAGAACCTGGTCTTCTCCACCGTCGGTGACCGGCGCGTGTTCGAGGCCTTGCCGCAACAACGCGTCAAACCCGCGCTGGCGCTGTCGCTGCATACGACCAAGGCCGATCTGCGCCGGCACCTGCTGCCACGCGCGCCACACATCACGCCGGAAGAACTGGTCGAGCTGGGTGAAGCCTATGCGCGTGACACCGGCTACCCGGTGCAGTACCAGTGGACGCTGCTCAAGGGCGTGAATGACGGTGACGACGAACTCGACGCGATTCCGCGCCTGCTCAAGGGCAAGTTCGGCGTGCTCAACGTCATTCCCTTCAACAGCCTGGAAGGGGATGAATACGAACGCCCCGATACCGAACGCATCCGCGAGATTGTCCGCACCCTGCACCGCCGCGGCGTGCTGACCAAGATAAGGAACAGCGCCGGACAAGACGTGGAAGGCGGTTGTGGCCAGCTGCGCGCACGCGCCGTGGGCGCGGAGCAAGTGATCGAACTGCGCCGCTGATCGGGTGGGGTGAGACGGCAAGCCGCTCACGGGTCTTGACGCGCGCAAACGCAAAAAAGCCGGCCCGCTTGCGCGATACCGGCTTTCAGCTAAAAGTGTCGGGAAACACTTTCAAGAATTCGACCACATCAAGTGGTCGGGGCGAGAGGATTCGAACCTCCGACTCCTGCGTCCCGAACGCAGTACTCTACCAGGCTGAGCTACGCCCCGAGTCTTACTACTGGAGTATCACTGCTGAGATATTGCTACCCCGAGCACTTCTACTCTAACTACCTGCTCGGCTACGCTCAGTGCAACCAAACATCTTTCGCTGATGAACTTGCTAATCAACAGCGACCGCTATTAGAACCTAAATTCAGTTTTTTTGAAAATCGGGTTTTTCAACCGAACTTCCAAACCCTGATCTGGTTGTGATCTAGTGCGCGCTTTGGCTTTTCAGCCTGGGGTTCAAGCCCGGCGTTTTCAGCCCGGCATTTAGCCCTAGTTGCGCTAGCGATCTCTATTCACCGCGAAAGCGCAGAATTCTAGCAGAGAATTCAGGAAAGGGGAAACGGGGTAGATCGACAGGGCTTCGCGGGCACGGTCGGCTTCGGCTACGGCGGCCTGGCGGGCGTGTTCCAACGCGTCCGTGGCTTGAATAGCGGCAGCCACGGCGACGAAGTCGGCGTCGCCGGTTTTGATGGCGTCGCGGATCAATTGCTGTTGTTCCGGGGTGCCCACTTCCATCACGCGGATCAGCGGCAGGGTCGGCTTGCCTTCGCGCAGGTCGTCGCCCACGTTCTTGCCCAGCGCGGCGGCGTCGCCGCTGTAGTCCAGCACGTCGTCCACCAATTGGAACGCGGTGCCGACGTGGCGGCCGTAGGCAGCGGCGGCGGCTTCCTGTTCGGGGCTAGCGCCCGCCAGCACGGCGCCGACTTGGGCGGCGGCTTCGAACAGCTTGGCGGTTTTGTAGCGCACGACTTGCAGGTAGCGCTCTTGCGAGACGTCCGGGTCGTGCACGTTCAGGAGTTGCAGCACTTCGCCTTCGGCGATGACGGTGGTGGCTTCGGACAGGATGCTCATGATGCGCATCGAGTCGGCTTCCACCATCATTTCGATGGAACGGGAATACAGGTAGTCGCCAACCAGCACGCTGGCGGCGTTGCCGAAGACGGCGTTGGCGGTCTCCCGGCCACGGCGCAAGTCGGATTCGTCCACCACATCGTCGTGCAGCAAGGTGGCCGTGTGGATGAATTCCACCACGGCGGCCAGCAGTTGGTGATGCGTGCCTTCGTAACCGAGCGCGCGCGCCACCATCAGCACCATGGCCGGGCGCATACGCTTGCCGCCCGCGCCAATGATGTAGTCGCCAATCGTGCGGATCAGAACCACATCCGAATTCAGCCGATCGCGGATGACCGCGTCGACAGCCTTCATATCGTCAGCAATGGGGGCAATAAGCGCGGGGAGATTCAAGACGTATCCGACAAGTGAAACGAGCCGCGTGGGGGCTCTTACCGCTGGGCCCGCCAGAAGCGGCGGGGGATTCGACCAGCGATTATACGGGGTGTTCAGGAGCGGGACGCAGGGCAAGACGCCGGGGCGGGACGCTAGCATCCCCCGGCACTTCGCCTGCCTGGCCCCCTATTCCCCGCCCGGCTTCCAGCGGCCTGGACTTATGCCGCCGGCGCTTTCGGGAACACGCCGCGCTCGGCCAGGTTGGCGTACAGCGCACGCACGCCAAACGTCCAGGGCGCAATCTCGGTAGACAGCTGCACGTCGTTCACCAGCGCGCCGATGCGGTCGGACGCGATGACGACGCGGTCGCCCAGCTTGTGCGTGAAGCCGGTGCCGGGGCCTTTGCGGTCCTGACTGGGAGAAAACATCGTACCCAGGAACAGCATGAAGCCGTCGGGATATTGATGGTGCGCACCGCAAGCCTGGCGCACCAGGTCGAGCGGGTCACGGCTGATTTCGCGCATGTGGCTCACGCCGTCGAGTTCAAAGCCGTCCTTGCCTTCGATGCGCAAGGACACATCCGACTGGCGCACGCTATCCATCGTGAAGGCGTCGTCGAACAGCCGGATGAAGGGGCCGATGGCGCAAGAGCCGTTGTTGTCCTTGGCCTTGGTCAGCAGCAAGGCGCTGCGGCCTTCGATGTCGCGCAGGTTGACGTCGTTAACCAAGGTGGCGCCCA